>ERZ791934.1862-NODE-1862-length-16943-cov-7.597762_pt1 | contig 16943 bp, 14 predicted proteins | sample MGYA00510125_ERZ791934 | MGnify/ENA primary metagenome ERZ791934 (study PRJEB30046, sample SAMN00993240) | human gut metagenome | study: EMG produced TPA metagenomics assembly of the A metagenome-wide association study of gut microbiota in type 2...
GCGCCCGGCTCATATTTTCCAGCGCCGTGGAAATAATAGAATATTCGTCCTTTCCCTGGAACCGGGGGCGTTTCATCGCTTTTGCGGATTTGAAATCTCCTTTTTCCACATTTTCGATAATCCCCAGCAAATAACCGAGAAAAACCGAGTCATAGTGGACATTCAGATAAATATACCCCATCACGGTGATATCCAGCAGCGCCATGGCAAAAATCAACAGCCAGATCATGGTGCTGTTGGCGCGAAATAAGGTTCCCAAATCCACCGCTGTCACATAAGAAAGTCCATACTGTCCTTCCTGACGGCTGTAAAAAACCAGATTTCCGTTTTCCCAGAAAGTTCCGGTCAACTCCGGCTCTTTTCCAGCCCGCATCAGCCATTGTTCCCGATTTGGGTTGTCCGTCTGGTGAACACCCCAAAGATTTCCCTGGTCATCCGCCACGCCGTATTCCCCAATATAGGGATGCTGGGTACGGAAAATCTCATTTCCCTGGACCCAGAAACTGATGGTCCCCACTTCACTGCCCAACCGGCCTCCGGCTTGGATTTCATAAGAACCAATCAGCCAGCTAGCTCCATCTACCATATCGGAAAAATGGTATTTCACCACTGTCTGATAGTTCTCCATTCCCAGATATTTGGTTCCTCCGTGTTCTGATGAGATCAGCGCATATTCCACATAGCTGTCCCGACGCAAGATGAATTTATGAATATATTCGGGAAAGGAATCGATTTGTGTGCTGAAACGAATACTGTTCTGTCCGCGAAGTTGAATATATTCCGGCTCTTCAGTTGCTTTCAGAAAGGAAACCGTATCATCCAGCAAAGACAAAGAAGAATAAATTCCCCAGACGTATTCCTCTGTGTTTTGTTTTTCGGATTGGATTCGCCGCTCAATATCTTCAAACGCTCTTTCTCCCTCTTTGTGTTGACTGGTCACCCAGCTGTTAACAAAGAAAGACAGTATTCCACATACCAACAGAACACTCAGCAGCACTACCACAAAACCGGCAGCAAAAAAGCGTTTTCGATAAATCTGGTAATCAAAAAAACGGACGCGCATAGAAGCCTCCCTTATAACTTTGAAACAAACCATGCGCCGTCATTTGGCGCTCTTGTCTATAGTATACAGCAATATGCCGAAAAAAGATAGACTTTTTTGCATATCGGTACTCAAATCAGACAACAGCACTTTTTTAAACACCAGAAAGCGGAGGCAAAGCCTTTCGGCCCTGCCTCCGCCCTGTCAGCGGTTACATGAATTCCGTTTCAGCAATGATGCCGGTACGTTATTCAAATTATGCAAAGAATGCGTTAACCTGCTTCTGAGCCTCGGCAATGATGGTGTCCATGCCAGCGGCCTTCAGCTCTTCGTTCATAACCGGAACCAGTTCCTTGGGATCTCTTGCGCCGGTCAGCAGGTCAGGCTTATAGGTGTCGAAGATCTGCTTGCAAGCGGAAACTTCGTTCTGTACAGGGCTGATGTCCATCAGGAAGCCCATGCATACGGATTCCTTAGCAGCTGCATTCTGCTCTTTGATTTCATCCCACTGGGTGTCGGGCTCGTCAACCTTCAGGGTGCAGTTGAAGAAGGAAGCCTGGGTGTACTTGGCCCAACCGGTGGTCCAGTCGTCTTTCAGCAGCTTAACAGCCTGACGGGTTTCGCCGCTGCCGTCATCCAGTTCTTTCTCAACATACTCGAAGTGTACGCCTTCCTTACCAAAGGCCAGCATATCGCGCAGCTTGGTGTCCATGTTGCAAGCCTGCAGAACTTTCAGAGCCTCATCAGGATGGTCGGAGTTCACGGAAATAGCGTTCAGAGAGCCCAGAACCGTCTCAGAGGTGTACAGAGGTCCATCGATGGGATCGGTGATATCATACTTCTCGATGCCCTGTCCATCAGCCCAGCCGATAGCAGCGGACGGCCAGCCTTGACCGGTGCCGAAGAAGTTGCCCTTGTAGTTCTCGTTGGAAACGTTTGCATCGGGGTTGATGTAACCAGCTTCATACCAGCTGCGGAGCACATCCAGGTTATGGAGAACTTCTTCGTCTTCCAGAACGTTCACAACCTTGCGGCTCTCGTCGTCGATACGGACGCCAACGCTCTGCACGCCGGATCCCAAGGTATCGAACATGTTGAAGAAGCCGTTCCAGGGATTGCCCTTGGTCATCTTGACGGGATAGAACTTCTCTCCTTCGCCTGCCTTAACCTTCTCAAAGATGGGGGTCAGGTCATCCATAGTATGGACGGATTTTACATCGATGTCATACTTCTCGACCTTCTCATGGTCAAAATACCAGAACTGGGTCATAGAAGAATCCTTATAGGTGGGTACGGCATAGATTTTGCCGTCAATCTTGGTGCCATCCCAGATATTATCGGGGATAAACTCTTCCATCTCGGGAGCAACGGTCTTCACCTTCTCGGTGATGTCCATGAAAGCGCCCTGCTGCACATAGCGGGTGTAGGAAGATCCGTTGGTGAATACGATATCAAAGTAGTCGCCGCCGTTGATCATCTTCTGAACACTCTGCTCAAAGGGATCCCATTCAAAGACAGTCACATCGATATGAGCGCCAACCTTCAGCTCGTCAAGACGGGCGTTCATGGCATCAACAGCATCCTTGAAGTCTCCGGGAACGGTGCCGCCCAGGCTGTACCACTTGATAACAGGGGTTTCAGTGCTGTCGCCGGCGCCGGAACCAGAACCCTGATCCGCACAACCGGAGAACGCGCCTGCCGTCATAGCCATAGCCATGGCCAGAGCGAGAATACGCATTTTTTTCATGATTTTTCCTCCTATAACTCAAAAAAGTTTATCTTCACCGGGACGTTCCCGGCAGGAAACGAAATAATAATTGGGGATTCCAGAAATCAGCCCTTCACAGCGCCAACAGTCAGACCGGAAATGAAGTACTTCTGGAAGAAGGGATATGCACAAGCGATGGGGAGCACAATGATGACCACGATGGCCATACGGGCTGCTTCCTGCGGCATATTGGCAATCAAAGCCGCCGTATCGCCGCCAACCATTGCAATCTGCTGTGCCAGTGCAGTGATGTTGGTCAGAATAGACTGCAACAGAGCCTGCAGGCTCTTCAGCTTTGCATCGTCGATGTACAGCATGGACTGATACCAGTCGTTCCAGAATGCAAAGCACAGGAACAGGCCGATGGTTGCCAGCAGAGGCAGGGAAATGGGAAGAACGATGCGGAAGAAGATGGTGAACTGTCCGGCACCGTCGATCTTACCGGACTCAATCAGAGAATCCGGAACGGTCTGTTTAAAGAAAGTCTTACAGATGATAACGTTGAAGGAAGATACTACCAGAGGCAGGATCAGTGCCCAAATGGTATTTTTCAGTCCCAGCAGGTTACCAACGATAAAGTAAGTGGAAACCAGACCGCCGTTGAACACCATAGGGATGAATACGATCCAGGTGAGCAGTCCCTTCAGTCTATAAGCAGGACGGCTCATGGAATAACCCATCAGTGTGGTGAGCAGAACACCCAACACCGTACCAACAATGGTAACAAACAGAGAAATGCCGAGAGCCTGAAGAATCATCGTTCCCTGCTTCAGCAGGAAGGTATAGCCTTCCGCAGAAAACTCTCTGGGGAGAAGGGAATAGCCATATTCCTGGATAGAACTTTCTGCCGTAAAGGAAATGGAAACGACCAGAATAATGGGGATAATACAGGTCAGGGAGATAATCAGGAAAATCAGGTTGAACAATGCATTGGTAGGATTGGAAATTCGGTTGAACTTCTCAAGTCCATCCAGCGCGACTTTTTCTTTTTTTGCCATATTATCCACCTCCTTAAATCATAGCACTATCGGGATCAATCTTACGAATGACCGCGTTCGCCAGCAGAATGGTAATACAACCAGCTACGGACTGAATAAATGCCGCAGCGGAAGCCATACCGGTGGTACTGGACTTCAGCATATCGTATACATACACATCCAGTGTCATAACCACATTCTGAAGAGTACTAGACTGTCTGGGAACCTGATAGAACAGACCGAAGTCAGAATAGAAAATACGGCCGACAGCCATGATGAACATCATGATGATAACACTCTTCATTAAAGGCAGGGTGATGTTCTTCACCTGCTGCCAGATGGTTGCACCATCGATAACAGCTGCCTCATACAGAGAACGGTCAATACCGGTAACAGTTGCCAGATACACAACCATGCCGTATCCCAAGCCTTTCCATACATTCAGGAAAGTCAGCAGATAGGGCCAAATTTCCGGCTTCATATACCAGTTGGTCCACTCATTTCGGTGAAGATCGCTGTAGAACCAGTTGTTGATCAGACCATTGTCATAAGACAGGAAAGCCCATACCAGTGCGGTAACCACAACCCAGGACAGGAAGTAGGGCATGAACATAGCAGTCTGATAAGCCTTTGCCAGACGCTTGCCGTGCAGCATGGTGATCATCAGGGTTGCCGCTACAGGAAGGACGATACCCAGAATGATGAAGAGAATGTTGTACAGGATGGTGTTGCGGAGAATCATCCAGATTTTATTGGTGCCGAACAAGAACGCGAAGTTATCGAACATACACCATTCACTCTGGAACATACTCTGCAGGAAACTGCCGTGGATCTTGAAATCCTTAAATGCGATGATGATACCAATCATCGGCAGGAAGCAGAACAGGATATACCAGACCGTAGTAGGCAGTGCGAGCAGAGTCAGCTCGGTATCATCGCGATCCCAGAACTTTTTCCGGACACTGCCCGTTGAATTGCTGCTTTTTGACATGTGCCAATTCCTCCTCTTTTTCAGAATGAAAACCTTATGCAACCGGAGCCAAAACTTCCGTTTGAAAAGAAGCAAAATGAATTTTCTGGATTCTTTTCACAAAAGTCTGCCCCTGTTTTCTCTTCTCTTATTATAAATGTTACACGAAAAATTCCATATATCACTTTTGTTAGATTACTTTATAAAAACGTTAGGTACTCGCGTCAAAAAACAAAGCTCCAATTTGTGCAATTTGTATACACTCCAGAAAAATGTGAATTTTTTTAGAAGAAACCTAAGATTATCAAACTGTCTTTGTCTTCACAGGCACTGTCAAAATTTCTCCCATATTTTTTTACAAAGTACCGTATAAATTCACGCTTTAATAGGGTAAATTACATGATACCAGCTGCCGAAAACATAGCGTTCTGCCCAAAACTTTCGGAATTCCTTCCTGTTACAGGCCCATATGCTTTCCCAAATAGAATGGGGGTGGACACGCTTTTATGAATCAATTGTGAATACAGTATGAATGAATTTGTCCTCACATTTGTATGTTTTTTTCCGAAAATCCCTTGTGCAGAAGTACCAATCCCGGTTATATGTTCTTTCGAATGCGCAGCAGCGTAGCAATTCCCATCGCCGCCGCCGCCAGCACAATGACTAAAATTACAATCAGCATTCCACTGTTGTCTCCACTGTTTACGTTCATCATTTTTTCTTCTCCTTTTTCAAGCCACGTGTTTCATCCAACCGTTATTTCTTTCTTTTCCGTTCTGTCCATACCGTCCTATATGACGGTATTTTTCTTTTTCTCAATTAAATTAAATCATAGCCAATTCCAAAATACTATAGCAGAAAGTATATATTATACTACAGGAAGGTGAGGTTTTGCTACTTTTTTATTAAAATTCCAAACATATTTGCTCATGATCCGTCGTTTTTCCATAAAAAAAGAAGGCATTCCCAAAGGAATGCCTTCCCATTGCTTGTAATAAAATCCCGTTCGGGAGATAATACCTTTTCGGCTGATTATCTCTTGGGTAAGTGAGATTAGCGCTTGCTGAATTTCAAGGGCTTGGTGCTGCCCCTGCCAAAGATCCGGTGATTTCTTCGCTTTCTACCTGATTTTTGGCTTAATAATGCGGTTTTTCTGCGCATCGGATTCTAATTTTTATCCTCGTGCATGATGCACGAAAAGCAGGTTTTGCTCCTTATGCGTGCCTTGCGTATTGCTGCCCAGGGCAACGCAGGACAACAGTAGGGAAAGAAACTTGGTTGCTGTTCTTGTCATCACCTCAAAATTAAAGTCACACAGGGAGGACAGCATAATGGAAAAATACATCTACGATCAAAGCAATGGCCATTAGTATAAACCCAGGGCGATTAAAATGCTCTCAGTGACTTACACAATTTTGTGATTTGTATATCTGAAATACTTTGATAACAACATAAGTTCTATTGACAGCACTGATGAAGCGAACAAGGTTGTGAATAATTGTTTTAAAAAAGCCAACATTATTTCTTCAATTTACATAGCCAGTTACGCTCTGTCAGTGTATCCAGCGTCTTTTTCAGCAACTGCCTTGCAGTATCATATTCCTGCTCCAAAACAGCTTTTTGTAATTCATCAACCAATTGGGATAACTCAAATTCAATTTCCTGCAATGCCTCACTGCTTACCGGATCGCTGAACCGCATTGCCTCCGCCAGCTTTGACAATTCCTTCGCAAGTGACGGATCACCACATTGACCGACCAGCATTCGGGTTTTGGACTGCATTGTCCGCATAACAGAAACATCTTTTTTCAGTACAACATCCTGCCGAAGGATCTCCTCCCGCATGGCGTCCGTGGTGATTACTCCTACACTGGCGGTGCCTAGTGCCACCACACTTACTGTAATGGCAACCCACAGGGGTAAGATGGCAGCCAAAGCCATAAAGATTACACTGGCAATGAGCTGAACCACCAGATACAGGAACCCCACCCGAGCCACGGGAAAGCCGTACAGCTTGCTAGTCACCGGCTCTTCTCTCGAAAATGCCTTATGAATAGCATACCCCTGTAGGACAATTGCGATCAGGACAAAGAGATAGGACGCTACAAAGACTCCATTTTTCACGAAAGGAACAGCAACCACCACAACGGTGAATACCATAAATAAAATTACAAGCAGTCCATAAGTACGCAGCATATTCTTGCTCATGGCTTATCCCTCCCGTTTATGTCCACATTCAGGACAGAATTTTCCCAAAATACCTTGATTACCGCATTGTGAGCAATTCCAAGTTGTCGACTCTGGTTTCCTGCTGCCACAGTTGGGACAGAAGTTTGTGGAAATTCCAGTTGTGCCACAGCTGCAATCCCATGTGAAAGAGGTGGTTTTTTTTGCTCCACAGTTTGGGCAGAAATTGGATGTGATACCTATCTGACCGCACTGTGAACAGTCCCAGCCAGTTATAGGTTGGGGCTTTTTAGCACCGCAGTTAGGGCAAAAGTTCGTGGAAATCGTTTTTTGTCCACAGACACAATTCCAAACATCGGGGGTAGCCACACTTCCTACACTCTGACCGATCTGGGTGGTGTTATCAAAAATTGGGGCTATAGCATCCTTGGTCATACCAATCACGCCGCCCATAGCACCAAGTGCAACGCCCAAACCTGCTACATCTCCGATACCTCCATCCACGCCATTGCTTCCACCTAGACCATTCTTCATAGCTTCCAATCCAACTTGTCGAGAAGTTTCCTGCTGATAGGTGTAGCCCTTCATCTTCATCTCCATGGCTTCCGCTTCAGCCTGCATCCGATAGGCCTCGACTTCTGCTGCCTTCTGAATTTTCAGCGCCTCAGCCTCGCCTTGAGCTCCGATGATCTTCATTTGTGCAGCTGTTTGGGCTTCCACAGCCTTGCGGGTCTGAGCTGCCTCAGCCTCGCTCTTTCTAATTTGCTCTTGGCGAACTAGTAAATATTGCTCAGCGTACTGCTCTTTCATCCGGCGGAAGTTGGGGTCATCATCTGGAGTAACAATACGACCAACAAAGAACTCTGGCATGATCAAACCATAGTCCGAAAGTCCCAGATTGATTTTTTCCCGCAACGCTTGAGAGAGTGTCATCAGATGTTCGTCGATCTCTAAAATGTTGATGCTATTTTCTTTGATGGTCTGAGCCAGAAAGCTCTTGACCTGAGTCATAACCATAGCACGGAAAAATCCCTTGCTGGTGCTACTGCCCAGAAGCTGCTCTTGACCCAAGGATCCGGTGGTGCCAACCACTTTCAGAAGCAGCTTTCGTGAATCCGTTACCCGGATATTGAATTCACCGCTGGCCCCCAATTCTATGTGAAGTCCAGATGTGGGATCAAATAGACGAACCTTGGAATCTGTTCCCCATTTAATTCCCATCTGCGTGGCCAGATTGATGTAATACACCTCAGAATGGAAGGTGCCCTCCGTGTCGGTTGGCAGTTTGTAGAGTTTTTCAAGCAGGGGCAACTGTTGTGTTTCCAATGTATAACGACCGGCTCCAAACAGATCCAATGCTTGACCATCCCGGAAGAAGATTGCCTCTTGGCTCTCATGAACAATCAACTGGGAGCCGAAGTTAAAATCTTCAATTGGGTGTTTCCAGATCAGGGTTTCGTTATCTCCCTCATACTTGATAACGCTAGCTAAGCCATCTTTTTTGATATGCTCTGCTACAAGTCTCTCTTGAATATTATTTTCAAAATCGCATACAGGGCAAACATAAGTAGTTGCACTTTTGCTGCTTTGGAGCCGAACTCCACACTGCGCACACGAAAATTCCTCTATCTTACTTTGTTCTGCCATAGTATTGATCGACTCATGGCAAACTGGACACTTGGCCTTGCTGCCTTTGGACTGGTCGAATACCACTTCATTGCCACAGTGGGGACAGGTTCTGGCTGCCAGCTTATCTATACGAACACGAATGGTGTATCCACAAGTACAATCAATTTTCTTGCGAGCAAAAAAACCTGTTTTTGCCTCCGCATATTTGCCACAGTTAGGACATTCGATGACAAACTTAGCCATTGTTCCGATGCTCCTGTTCTTGTTTTTTTTCGATAGAGCGGTTATACAGCGAGGACTTATTATTGAGATGTTTGACCAATGCCTGTCCACGTTCCACCACAACTTTTAAATCTTCCGTATGGAGTGATTGCTTCATCAAAGCATGAATCAGTCGATTGCGTTCGTCCTTCCATTCCTTCAAATCAACAAAAAGCTGGTCATCAAAATATTTCCGAGCAAGTCCTTTCTTTTCTTCTGCCAGCTTCTCTACCATACGAATCTTTTTCTCGATAGACACATGTTGATCCGGCTTTGGATTCCACTTTCCACTATGACGGAGGATGGATTCCAAGCGATCCTCTATGATAGCATACTCAATAAAGATAGCCTCCAAGTAAAATGAATTGGCTATCGCTTTTTTCAAGCGACCCATTTGCTCTTTGTAGTTCAGATACTTTTGCATGTTATCTGCTTGCTGTACCATACCATTCCTCCCTGATATACGATGGCATCATTAGATAATTTGTAACTAATTGGGCATTTTGATGTTTGTCCAGTTATCTACATCACACGAACCATAATAGTTTTCACCTACAGCCACCACGGTGCCGTCTGCTTTTAAACCTACCGTGTGACAGCGACCAGCAGCCACTGCCACAATATCTGTCCAGTTATCTACATCACATTGTCCAGGCTCGTTCCAACCCACAGCCACCACGGTGCCGTCTGCTTTTAAACCTACCGTGTGACCCTGACCAGCAGCCACTGCCACAATGTCTGTCCAGTTGTCTGTATTACACTGACCATAATCGTTATCACCCACAGCCACCACGGTGCCGTCTGCTTTCAAACCTACTGTACGATAGCTACCGGCAGCTACCGCCACAATATTCGTCCAGATATCTACTTCACATTGTCCAGACTCGTTCCAACCCACAGCCACCACGGTGCCGTTTGCTTTTAGTCCCACCGTATGTTGAAATCCAGCAACCACTTTCACAACATCTGTCCAGTTTTCTACATCACACTGACCATTCTCGTTATCACCTACAGCCACCACAGTGCCGTCTGCTCTCAAACCTACTGTGTGATTGCCACCAGCAACTATCGACACAATATCTGTCCAGTTATCTACATCACATTGACCATCATCATTATTACCAATAGCCACTACAGTGCCGTCTGCTTTCAAACCTACTGTGTGATCACCACCAGCAACTACTGACACAATATTTGTCCAGTTGTCTACATCACACAGACCACGATAATTCCAGCCCACAGCCAACACGGTGCCGTCTGTTTTTAGACCCACTGTATGACTATCTCCAGCGGTCACGGTATAATGCTCGGGAATGATTTGATTCCAAATTTCCAGACTCCGTTCTTTGGCATCCCGATAATCGAATATCCGACCATAAGACATTGCTGCCTGTTTGATATCTCCTTGGTCCACAAAACTTTGCGCCTTCTGATACTCGATTTCTGGAATTACTACCTTCTGGACTACTATCCCCGTGATTATAAGCACTACCGCGCAAACAGTACAAATAACCGCAACTTTTTTTCTTGTTTTGATTTGTTGTGCTCGTGCTTTTTCAAGGCGCTCTTGCTCGAGACGTTCTTCCTCTGCACGCTGTTTCGCTTCTTCTTCCGATTTTCTGAAGTCATCGTCCTGCCGTCTGCGTCGTTCTTCATAGGTATCGACCAAATTCTTTTCTACCTTAGACAGGAACTCTTGATATTTTTGATTGATCTCCTCTACTGTTGCCCTGTCGCAACTCACAGAATCGGTGTGCATCTGAATCGCTGCCGTGGTTACTTCTTCCTCTGCCTGCTTAAGAGCTTGTTTCAACTCAGAGGATCCAAAGGCAACTGCTCGTTGATAGACTTTATTTGATTTCCAGAATTGGGTGTTACGCGCAATTTCATTCTCGTACGCCTTCTGATGAGAAGAGTAGCTCAAATCAAATTCAAAAAGCCCTTTGATTTCATCCGCTTCCAGATAACCCGGAATGGTGTATTGATCCACTGCCGCCTGAATACGCTCTACAGCTTCTTCACATGCATATAATGTATTACAAGCAACGGTTTTTAAATTCTCTTTCTTGTGATTCACCAGAGCCTGTAATGAGGGTTGCTTTTGCTCTGCCAAAAGTTTTCCTAAATAGGCTTCGGCACACTCAGCATCCATATCCAGCACACGGTCAAAGTATTCGTCAGCGGTCTTCCATTCCTGATCCTCCAAAGCCATCTTTCCACGCTTCAGCAAAGCAGTCAGATTAGCACCGCCCTCGCCTTGTACTACAACAGTCTCTTTAACCGTATTCTGTACGGGTATTTCCTTGACAATTACCTTAGAAATGCCCCGAATCAAATCCTGTACAAAGCCGATTTTGCTCATGTTATAGGATTGTAAAACCGACAGTTGCTCCGGCATATCATAAGGGTCCATATCCCGATAGCACGGAATCAACAGTTTTTTGCGGTCTTTCTTTACAATGGAAAGATATCGACTCCACTCGTTCTTTACCCACACTGCATTCAAATATTCGGGCTTTGTACCCACAACAACCATGACCTTGGCAGAATTTAAGGCCGCAAATATGTATGGTTCATAAGCTTGCCCCATTTTGTCCTCCAGCGTAATCCGAGAGAAGAAAACACGGAATCCTTCCTCTGTCAATTGATAATAGATATCTTGTGCCAGTGTAGAATCCACCGTCCGATTTCCAGAGTTATCGCTTTCTTTATAGCAGATAAAGACATCAAAGGGTTGCTCTTTTTGAGAAACTGACAAAATTCCCCGCTGTACCTGTGCGATTTTTTCCCCATCCACTTCATACTGCCTTTTCGCAACAATATCTGCGTATTTTAACGCAGCGATGTAGTCGACATCCTCTAAAAAGCTATCAAAACTGGCTCGGTGGCACGTTGGCACATATTCACCACTCATGGGATCTTTAACGTACTCGATGCCAAACCGACACAGAGCGCAGCACCAGTGGGCCTCAGCATCAGTCTCATCCTCCTGTACGATCCGCTCATAGACCACAAGTGCCTTGTCAAACTCTCCGATCCGACGAAAGTGGTTGCCACGGTTGAAGGCAGATGCACGCTGCTCGTCATCTATCTTGGGTAGCGTCATGGTGGAGCCACAGTATTGGCAGGTTCCGTAGCGCTGGTCGGCAGTTAGCTCCATATCACCGCCGCACATTTTGCATTTGATGATTATCATACACCTTTGCCCCTTCATTTTTATTTAGTCTTTTTCTATTTTTACGCGATTGACCGCAAAGCTCAGACATAGTTCAATGATTTCATTGCGGGAGCACCCGGTTTCCTTAGCGATAAAACTGAGTTCCTTGACCAACTCACTGGGAAGTCTAGCTGATACTACTTCTGTTTCCCCTCGGTACTTGCGCTCTTTAATTATCAGAATCTCATTATCTAACACCATATCACTCCTGTGTTTTTGGATATCTTATACAGTTTTATGTGATGATTATAACATGCAATACAATTGTAGTCAAGAAAGCTTTCTGTAAGAGCAATCATTGGCAAGGTATTTTTCATCAATCTTGCGTTTTTGTGAGTAAGTTATGCGAATTTATTACTGCGTCAACGACATACAAATGTAAAACAGGCGTAATTATTTCTAAAAATCACTGATAATCTCAGTTAGATTGGGTGAGAATACACCTTGGTAGCCTTTTTTTAATATTTTGCAGACTCCACCTTTTGGTTCAAGATAATAATACTGTTTCTTTACTGCCCCGTTTTTGTTTGTCAAGACTTATCTGAACTTATAATTATTACTTAGACCGGTTCAGTCTTTTCCCTATTAGCTATAGACAAAATATTTCTCCTCTTTGCTTAATAAACAGGAGATCAGGCGAAAACCCGACCTCCTGTTTGTTAATTATCGCGACTCTCCTCTATCAATCTCGTTTCTTCTATACTGTGAAAAATACGCCCACAAATTATTCCGAGAAATTACAGCTTCATAACTACAGAGCTTACTGCGGAGATTACCATTTTCCTTCTCCAAGTCCGCTGTGTGAAGCTGACCACGAACAGACCTATACTCTGCCAACTCTGCGGTCAGTGCGGTGACCTTTGCTTTCAACTCACTTATCATTTTCATCGCTGCATCCAAAGCCTTTTGTAGCTTGGATTCCTTGCGCTCCTGGACATAAAACTTCTTTGCCGCAGCTGCCAGATTTTCATATTCAGAACGATCCAGCATGACTTTTGAGGAAAATGGAACGGCATGGAGTTCTATTTGCTCCACTTCCTGAACAGCAATCTGCTGTTTTTGAATCTTCTCAATCTTCTTTTCCAGAGAAGCTGCCTGCTGCTCTTTCTGTTGTGTTTGTGCTGTGAGTTGTTCCAATCGCTCCTGTTCCCGCTCCACCTTGAACTGCGTCACGGTCAAGTGTTCCTCGGAGCTGCCTCGTTCTCCACGCTCGACATCCGTATATCCGGCGTTTCTCATAGCCCGGAAGAAATTGTCCTGGAGGACGCTGTAAGACTTCCGCAGCACCGGCTTGCCATTCTTTTGGAGAATAGGCGCTCCCTGTTCGTCCAATGCCGGTTTAGACAACCATTTTTTGCTGCTGCTTACCTGCATAATCGTTTCCTTGACGGTTCCCACAAGTGATTTATCTTTGCACCTCTTGGACCATAGGATCTGCTTCTCCACAACTGGAACATAGACCACATGGAGATGATAATGGAATACATCCTTCCCCAGTGCTTCGGACATGGCCCTGTTACGCTCATCGGCGTGCATAACAGCGGAGAGAATATACTGTTCGCCGCCCACGATCTTTATGGCAGCTTTGTAAGCATCCGCATAAAACCGCTTGGCAAACTCATACCCGCCATGATTATAGAAGTAGGCGGAGTTTACATCAAAAATCAGTTCCCCGTAAAGGTTGGCGTCTGATTTCAGACCACGGGTGGAGATTACACCGTCTTTTTCCATCTGAGCAAACATCTCTGCATATCCGGCGGTAGGCTTCTTAAAATGGATGTTCTCAGGGGTGTGTTCTGGTATAATATCTGGGTTGGTATAGGATTCCTTTTCTCGTTCGTTGTGCCGTTGGGCATTTCCGATTTTGACGGCAGTCAGGTTTACATTTCTTGCGCTGGTACGGTCAATCCCGTCGTTTCTCGCCATAGAGCTCCTTTCACGTTTGTACGGCCTGCGGGCCGGGGCACACTTCCTGCGGAAGTGTAATAACCCACTATGATACTTTCATCCTGCGGCTGCAAAGTATCGTGGGCTCTCCGAGGGGGAATGCGGCTTCTGCGGAAGTCTCTGCCGTGGCTTGCAAGTAGTACCCACTTTGCAAAATCCACGGCGTGACCGACAGCCTTTCAGCAATCGAAGTTGCTTCAACGCTGCCGCCCACAGGCAGAGAAGATTTGGGAAATCCTCTCTGCCATCCATCTCAAAATCTGCGGGTTTTTCGATGGGGACGGGGATGCGAGGGGCTTTGCCTTGTCCTCCAGCAACAGGAGCGTGGCACGCTCCTGTCACAGTTCCCAAGGAGGAGTAGTCCATCGGTAGCTCTGCGGCACTCCACGCCGGTCAAGATACTCCTGCCTTGCCTGTTCCCGCTGTTCTTCGGTAGGAGCGGTCTTGTATTGTGAGTAGAGCTGTCGGTTCAGCATGGCGTCGAGCTTCTTCTCCAAGCCCTGCCGGATTTCTTCTTCAAAATCATCCTCGCCCCGCAGATGGTACATGGCGAGGTCGATGAACAGATCATAGGGGATTTGTACGCTTTTCATTTTCCTATCCTTTCCTATCCGCGACGGTCGCAACGATTGCTTTGATGGCATCATTTCCACCGTCGCGACCGTCGCAGCCGTCGCGCTGTCCTCAGTCGATTACTTCGTACTCAACATTGTCAATTATCATATGGGTGAGCTTCACCTGCCGCCCGGAGTGTTTGGCCCTGTTCTCATACCTCACATGGTACTCGTCCAGCAGCCTGCCGGATTTAACGTTCAGGTATTTGGTGAGGGCATTTGCCGCCATGCCTGTATTCACCGCTTCCGCAAGCTCGGTCGGGCTGCCTGTCCATTCTCTGCTTTCGGAGGAAACAAGCTGGGAAACCGTATCCAATACCGGGTCGGGCGGCTCCTGATACGGCTCGTTCTCCGTCCGTTCAAGGCTCCATATCTGCGTGTCGGCATCTTTTTTCAGATATAGAATCTGATCCTGTTGATCTCGCCCCACCGCATCGACCGTGGCCTCCAATGCAGTCCGTTTCTTCTTCTGCATCAGGAGTGCTCCGTCTGCACAACCAAGAAGTCCTGTTGTGCCGGAGATCGTTTCAAAGCTGTCTCCGGCTGGCTGCTTTCTTGTGTGATGAACGGTAACGATGCAAATGCTGTGTCTGTCCGCAAAACGCTTGAGCTTGCCGATGATCTCATAGTCGCTGGCGTAGCTGTAAGCCTCGCCTCCGGCCTCCCGAATCTTCTGCATGGTGTCAATGATAACCAGCTTCGTGTCGGGGTGTTCCTTTATGAAATTCTCAAGCTGCTCGTCAAGACCGTTTCCGATTTTGTTTGCTGCCGTTGCAAAATGCAGGCTGGCGGTATCCGCCACGCCGTACATCATAAACATCCGGCTCTGGATTCTCTGGAAATCATCCTCCAGCGCGAGGTATAACACCGTGCCGGAATGGACTTCATAACCCCACAGCCTTTGCCCTGTGCTGACATGGTAGGCAAGCTGCGCTACCAGAAATGATTTTCCGATTTTGGGTGCTCCTGCGAGGATATACGCTCCCGCATAGAGCAAGCCATCGATGACGGGCGGTCTGCTCTTGTATGCGGTCTGATACAGCTCTGTCATGGAAACGGTATGAAGATAATGTGGGTCGTTCATGCGCCGGATTCTCTCACGTATTTCCTCAATATTTTCCTCCGGGGGATTGCTTTCGCAGGTTTCATGTGGTATCCTTTGTTTAGTTGAATTGTGAGGCGGCTGCCCTCCATCTGCGCCAACAGATGGGATGAGGGCGGTCGTTTTCTCATTTCCCGTCATTGCGCTCACCTCCGGGAATCTGGAAGCCGTAGAACTTCTGCTTGAAATACTGGGCAGGGCATTTTCCGGCTACGGTCAGATAGCCTTGGGCTTTTAGCTCTCTGTTCATTTCCCGGACGATCTGATACGCCTTGCTGCGGCTGATGCCCATGATCTCCGCCACCTCTGACGCTGTGATAAACTGTGCTCTCATAGTACCTCCTGTTTCAAAGTGATTCGCCTCGGTCTGCGCATCTTTTGTTCATCCTCCTTTCTCTGCTCTCCTCTAAAATGCGCATCTTGAGTACATATTTTATTATACGCATACAAGATGCATCTGTCAAGCCTTCAAAAAACAAAAATATGTACTTGCAATTCGCTTTATTCTGTGATATGATATGGACGAGGTGAATCAGATATGGACAATTTCGATTATCCCGCCATTGGGCAGAGAATCAAGCAGCTCCGAAAACGGAAGGGGCTGAACCAGACCGAGCTGGCACAAATGCTAAAAAAATCCCTCCGCACCGTACAGAAGTACGAAACCGGAGAGATCGAAGTGTCGATTGCCGTTGTCAATCAGATTGCCGACCTGTTGGATTCAACGCCGACCTATATCCTCGGCTACGAATCCAGTACAACGCAGATCAGAACGCTTTCCGACGTGATGGACTTTCTCTTTAAGCTGGAAACGGTAGAAGGCATCGACTTCAAGATCGACGTGCAGAAGCCACCCCGCAGCAAGCGGTGGGAATGTTCCATTTCCTTTGACGGAAAGAGCACGGCGGAGTTCAACGCGGATATATGCCTGTTCCTTGAACAATGGGAGGAAGAGCGCAGCGAGCTTCGCGCCTATAACTCCACGCAGGCAGCATATAAGCGCTGGAAGGAGCAGACTTTGGCATATTACGCCGCGAACGCAGTCAAATGCACAGAGCCGGAAGAACTTGACCGCGACGAACGGATTGCAAAACGGACGGCATTTTTGGAAAAGGAATACGGTAAAAACGAGAGTAATGAGTAAATAACCCCATCAAAGCCTGATTCTTGAGGGAAGTCTGCAAATAAAAAGTCAATAGGGAAATGAAGAAAAATTGAGAGGAGGGGAA
>ERZ791934.1865-NODE-1865-length-16928-cov-4.206780_pt1 | contig 16928 bp, 28 predicted proteins | sample MGYA00510125_ERZ791934 | MGnify/ENA primary metagenome ERZ791934 (study PRJEB30046, sample SAMN00993240) | human gut metagenome | study: EMG produced TPA metagenomics assembly of the A metagenome-wide association study of gut microbiota in type 2...
GACATCAACAACAATGATGTATGCCGCATTCATCATAGACGGACTTCTCTGGTCTTTTGTGGGGATTTTTCCTTATGCGCTTTTGGCAACCTTTGTTGATAGGAAAATAGTAGGAACAGCGTTTGCTTTGTGTGAGGGAATCTCCTTTATTGTAGGTTCATCTGCCCGTGGCTTAGGCGCGAAGATGTTTACCGAAATGGGAGCGACGATTCCGACCTATATTTCTTTTGGAATTCAGCTTGTGGGCGTGATAGCGATATTTTTCTTTGATAATGAAAGGCTGAAAGAAAGCGCTGAAGAAAAAAGAACTGAAGAAAAGAATACACCTTCTGCAGACACACTGCCAGTGAAACAGGATAATCCACTTAAGAAACTGATTGCTATGTTTTCTGTTGCGGCTCTTCCATTTGCAATTCTCAATGGCGCGCAGTACATCGTGTATCAGATTGACAGCTCTTTTCTGCCTTACTATGCAGAGAAAATGTCTTTTGATTATCTAACCCCTGCTACTACAGGAGGTATTATAGTAGGGATCATCGGTATCGTAATCGGTATTTTATGTGATGTTGTAAAGCCGGGATATTTCGTCATTTTCGCATTTACAGGCCAGATGCTGTTCCCATTTATCTTAGCAAGTGCGGAAACTTCTGCAATGTTTGGCGCTGCCGTAATGATGTACTATGTAACGAACTGCTATTATATGCCGCTGCAGATCATGGCCGTAAGAAATAGTAAAAACACGGAGCAGGGAAGGGTGAACGGTACGATGCTGTTCTTTATGGATTTCTTCTCTATTATAGCGAATATACTGCTGGGATATTCTGTAGATAATAAAGGGTATACTTTTACGTTTACTTGGCTTGGCTATCTGGGTATCGTGTTGCTGCTTGCATTCATCCTGCTGTTTATCTATCTGCAGAAAAAAGAAAAGAAATTGTCGTGACCAAAGGTTTGAGAAAGGAAGAAAATATGTTTGACAAGAGTTGTTTAATGGAAAACATGTCATGGGTTGAGATTGACAAGGCCATGAAAGCAGGAAAGAAAACGGTCGTCATCGGTGTTGGAGCAATTGAACAGCATGGACCGGGGCTGCCTATTTGTGTAGATGATGCATTGGCCGTAGCTGTATCGTGTGAGGTTGCGGCAGCGCTGGGTGATGCTCTGGCTGCACCGAGTATACGACCCGGATATTCTCCGCATCATATGTGCTTTCCCGGGACAGTAACCTTGTCTCATGAGACTTTGTCCATGGTGATGAGAGACTATATCAACAGTTATGCTGCACAAGGATTTGAGACGATTGTTGTAATTTGTACCCATGGAGGTAACGCATCTACGGCAATGCTCACCTGTCAGGACTTCTACAAAGAAGATTTTACATTGATTCCGATTTGTCATATCGACTTATATGGAAGCTGCGATGGGTTCCCTTATTTCAGCAAAGAAGGGGGGGCTCACGCCAATGAACTGGAGACGTCCTGGATGATGCACTGGTACCCTGAACTGGTAAAAACGGAGGCGACAGAGAGGGGCTATACGACAGTGGATCTGCCTGTGATTGATGACAGCATCGCCATGATGCATGGCATTGATTTTGTTTCTCCCAATGGCTGCGTCGGTGATCCAACAAAAGCAACTGCAGACCTCGGCAAACGTTCGGCAGATGAAATGATAGAAGGAATCTGTAAAGAAATTCGTGCATATCAGAAGCTGATTAAAGAATATAAAGAAAAGAAAGAATGATTTTATGAATTATCTTGATATTGCAAATGCACCTGTATTATGGTATGCATGTATCCCGCTGGTAATTCTAGTATTGGCAGTCGTACTTCTTATTTGCAGAAAAACTCTGAATATAGCCAGGAAAGCAGGTATTTCTGTGAGGGAATGTCGTAAGGCTTTCAGGACAGGGGCCATTTCGGCTATAGGTCCATCCTTTGCTGTATTTATCGTTATGGTGGGGTTGATGTCAGCCATTGGCACACCGATGTCCTGGATGCGGCTTTCTGTCATCGGTTCTGCCGATGCTGAATTGCTGCATGCCGGGCTGGGTGCATCTGCAGTAGGTCAGAATTTAGGCAGCAATGAATATAACGCTGTAGGATATATTGCATCCATTTGGGCGATGTCTACTTTGGGCATTAGCTGGTTAATCAACATATTTTTAATCCCGTCAGCGAACAAGATCGAAGCGAAAATTAAACATCGCGATGATAAATTGCTGCAGGTGGTCAGTGTGTCCTGCATGATTGGAATCATGTCGTATATGACGGTTCAAAATGTAATAGTGGGCTGGGATATGGCGGCAGCGGCAGCCGGGGCAATCTCAAGCCAATTATGCCTGACAAAGTTGTCTGAAAAGAAGACATGGCTGAAAGAATATGTACTTGGCATTTCGATGATTATTGGGATGGCTGTAGGTATGGCTGCATCAGGAGTTTAGAATCCAGAAGAAATGAAGGGAGAAGCTATGGAGGCAGAAATTAAAGAATCAAAATCGAATTCAGGCATTGATATGGATAACCCTGTTTCAGAAGAGGATTACAAAGCTGACTTTCATAAACCTTGCATCAGAGTAGGAACGGTTGCATTTTTATGTGCACTGGTATTGAGCTACCTGCCGGCAATGGTGTTGTCTCTAAAATATGGCATCATGCCGACTGGCGGACAAATTATAACAATCATGACGGTTATTGTGTCAGCCTCTATTGCATGGTGGATTGTGGAACCGATTTCGTACTTCCCTGTACTGGGGACAGCGGGAGCATATATGGCGTTTCTGGTTGGCGGCATGAATGTCAGGATTCCGTGTGCAATTGCGACTCAGACTGCTATCAAAAGTAGGTAGGAGTTCTCTTTCCTTTGAATTACTGCTTAGTTTTGAGCAGGCAGCAACTTGGCGAAAAGCTAACGGACAATATGTTAGGAGAAATCAATGGAGGAAACTACTTTTAATCTATTTTGTCAATTTGAATTACTTCTCTTTTTCAGATACAATGAAGTAAAAAGGAGGTGCCGAGTATGAAAGACCCAACATACCATTTATATCTGGATAGCCACGAAAGAAAGATTGTAGTACAAAGCCTAGTGGAGTAAAAAATCAACTCATTCAACAGGGCAGACATACAGACTGCATTGATGAGCTGATATTAAAGATAGCAAATGCTCCTGTGAAGAAGCTGAAAGTGCTGTCTGCATAACCATACAAAAACATACGCCGCTTATTCTTAGTGAAATAGTAAGCGGCTTTTTCATACCCTTTTTTACATAGCCACTCTGACAAGGTGGCTAAATTTATGCGAAAGGAGGATATTACTATGTCAAATTGCAAAGTAATCGCTTTGAGCAATCAGAAAGGCGGTGTCGGCAAAACCACCACGGCGGTCAATCTGGGAGTGGGTCTGGCAAAGCAAGGCAACAAGGTTTTACTTATCGATGCTGATGCACAGGTAAACCTGACAATGGCATTAGGCTATGCCAAACCAGACGATATTCCCGTTACGCTCTCCACCATTATGCAGGACATCATGGACGATAAATCTGTTGGTGTTCAGGGAGCTATCCTGCACCACAATGAGGGTGTTGGCCTGCTTCCTTCTAACATTGAGCTATCGGGTCTTGAAGTAAGGCTTATCAATGCTATAAGTCGTGAAAGTGTTTTGAAAACTGGTATCAATCAGGTTAAGAAGAATTATGATTATGTTTTGATAGACTTTATGCCCTCACTCGGTATGCTCACCATCAACGCATTGGCTGCGGCTGACAGTGTGGTTATCCCCAAACAGCCGCACTATCTTTCAGCAAAAGGTCTGGAACTGTTGCTTCGCTCGGTATCAAAGGTCAGGCGGTAAATCAATCCCAAGCTGCGAATAGACGGCATCTTAATGACGATGGTTATGTCACGCACCAACATTTCAATGGAAATTACCGCATCGGTGAAAAGCGCATACGGATAGAAAATCAAAGTCTTTGACAGTGAAATCCCTCATTCTATTCGGGCGGTGGAAGCTACTGCGGAGGGCAAAAGCATTTATGCCTATGACAAAGGCGGTAAGGTTGCTACCGCTTATGAACAGTTCTCAAAGGAGGTGGCAGACATTAGCGAGAAACAAAGAAACCAAAATCGAGCTGACTGCTTACGATGACCTGTTTGAAACCGACCAAGGCCGTGAGGACGCAACTTTAAGCAAAGTTAGGGATATTCCCATTTGTCAGATTGACGAGTTTCCAGACCATCCATTCAAGGCTTTGATTGATGAGGATATGAAGGAGCGTGTTGAAAGTATCAAAAATCATGGAGTAGTGACCTCTGCGACTGTTCGACAAAAAGAGGACGCTAGATATGAGCTTATCAGTGGTCACAGGCGAAAAAAAGCTTGCAGGACTTGAAACGCTGAAATGTAAGGTCAGCTAGCTAACCCGTGATGAAGCGATTATTGTTATGGTGGAAAGCAACCTGCAAAGGACTACTATTTTGCCAAGTGAGAAAGCCTTTGCCTACAAAATGTGGCTAGAAATTATGAACAGACAGGGACAACGGATTGATTTAACTTGTTCCCATTGGGGAATAAGTTGCAAGGGGTAAAATCCTCAGATGAACTTTTCGAGATGGTGGGCGAAAGTAAAAATCGGATTTTCTGCTATATTCGCCTAACCGAGCTTATACCCGAAATACTGCAAATGGTTGATGAACGGCAGATTGCCTTTCGCCCTGCGGTGCAAATCTCCTATCTCACCGAGGAACAGCAGTATTCCTTGCTTAAAGCGATGAACTACAACGATGCAATCCCGTCATTGGCACAGTCAATCAAGATGAAGAAGTTCAACCAAGATGGCAAGATCACCACCGAGGTTATCCAGTCCATAATGCAGGAGGAAAAACTGAACCAAAAAGAAAAGCCACAAATCAGAGATGAGCGAATAACCAAGTTCATTCCGGAGTCAGTCTCTAAAGGGCAGCAATCGGAGTTTGTTGTCAAAGCATTGGAGTTTTACAACCACCATCTCAGCAGAAACAAGGACAGGGAGAGATAACCTTACACCGAGGGATAGGTCTGCCATTTTGCAGGTATCATGGATAGCCGCTTTTTCGGCTTCCCCTCTCCTCCCCTAAACACTACCAAGACTATCCGAGAAAGAAAACATTATATCTTTCCGTTAGTCACAGGTAAAAAAATAAAAAGGAGGTAATACGATGCAAATTCGTAAATTAACCAGAAAAGCAGCTGCTTTGGTTATGGCAGCAGTTACGGCATTGTCCATCATTCTTGCAACCACTGCGTTTGCAGCAACAGGCGATGTTGGAACGATTTCATTCAACATGACTTACGACTCTAATGGCAATGCCATGAGGTACAATTCCAGTGCGGTTATCGGTGGCTATACCGCAGGCGGTGAAGGTCATTATAAATGCCGTATGTAGATGGAGATACGGGCTTTTGTATTCAGCCAGGTGTTCCCCTAAAAATAAGAGATAGGCTGAAAGAAAGCTCATCGGACATATGGAACGCTCTTTCCTCGGCTCAGAAAAAGGCAGTAGGACTTGCCCTTTTGCACGGGTATCAGGGAAACAGGAGCAAGCTGTTAGGAAGCGATGATGAGAAATGGCTTGCCACACAGACCCTTGTCTGGGAGTTTGTCACAGGTTGCAGGCAGTCAACAGGCTCATTTAAGCAGACCAGCACAGACGTGTATAAGCCTCACTTTGGCTCAAATTACGTAAACAGTGGTGCAAAGGCAGTTATGACTAGATTGTGCAACTGCTTACCGAGCATAGCACCATTCCGAGCTTTATGTCAGGAAGTAAATCAGGGATTACAAAGGAGCTTTCATACAATGACGGTGTGCTGTCTGATTACACCTTTTCCTGCTCAAACAGTAAAGTGAGCGTTACCAAATCCGGCAACAAGCTGACAATCAGCTCGAATACCGCCATTGACGGTTCTGCTCGGATTACAGCAACCCGAAACAATGTGCCTACCGTAAGTGAAAGTGCTAAGATGATTGCTTACGGTGACCCGAACTTGCAGGACTTGATTACAGGTGTGGAAAACGTAGATGGTGTTGCAGCCTTTATCAACATTGAAACCCCGACAGGTACGCTTACCTTCAAAAAGAGTTCTGAGGACGGAGTGGTTGCAGGCATTAAGTTCACCACTACAGGCACGAACTTTGAAAAGATCGTGACGACAGGCAATGACGGTTCAATCTCCATAGATGGAATGTTCCCCGGCGTTTATACGGTTACAGAAGCAAGCTATGACCGCTATGTACCGCAGAGTACGCAGCGTGTTACCATTGTTAGCGGTCAGATCTCTACTTTCATATTCAGTAATACGCTCAAACGTGACGAATTGAAGGTGGTCAAGAACTCTGAGAATAATCTGGCCGAGGGTGTGAAATTTCACCTATACGGTATTTCCTTCAGTGGTCTGCCCGTAGATGAATATGCCATTCAGATAAAGATGGTGTAGCGACTTTCAAAAATGTGTTTATCAGTGGTACAACCCCTTACACTGTTAAGGAAGTCGATACCGCTATCCGCTATGTAATTCCTGAAGCACAGACAGCAGCGATTGAATGGGAAAAAGTGACGAGCAGAACCTTTGTGAATATACTCAAAAAGTTCAACGTCATAGTTACGAAATTCGATGTGGAAACTGGAACATCACAGGGTGACGCTTCTCTTGCAGGTGTGACCTACGTAATTACAATGACGGTCAGTTCACCACCAAGTATTATATCTGCGGTGATAAGTGAACTATCCGTGAAATCAGTCCAAGCAAGGGCTATCTGCTTGACGGTACAACCTACAAGGTTGTTGCAGAAGACAAGTTCTACGCCGTAGAGTACAACCATACTGCCAATGATGTTGTTGAGCAGGTCAATCAAGGGAAATATCGCAATTTTCAAGCACACCGATGACGGCGAAACCCAGATTGAAACACCTGAAGCAGATGAAACCTTTGAAGTATCTCAATATCGCAGGCAGCTATGACAACGCCAAAGCAACGGAGCGTGATACTTTGACCTGTGATGAAAACGGCTCTGCTCAGACAAAGGATATGCCTTACGGCATTTATACCGTCCACCAGAACTCTGGTTGGGAGGGACGTGAGATGATGAAAGACTTTGACGTGTTTATCAATGCCGATGGTGAAGCCTACTGCTATCTGATTAACAACGCCAATTTCAGGAACTTCATCAAGGTAGTTAAGAAAGACGCAGAAACAGATAAGACCATTCCGATGAGCGGTATCGGATTTCAGCTCTATGATGCAGATATGAACCTGATTACCATGACCTACACCTATCCGTAGGTCACAACACTGGATACGTTCTACACCAACAGCGAGGGCTATCTGATTACATCTGAAAAGCTCGAATATGGCAGCTACTATCTGGTAGAACGCTCTGCATCTTACAGCTACGTTCTCAATGATGAGCCAATTCTGTTTAAATTGAACAGGAAAACTCCACAGAAGATAACGGCGTGACCGTAATTGAAGTGGTACGCTCCAACATGGCACAGAAAGGCACAATTACCGTATCCAAATCCGGCGAGGTATTCTTCTCTGTTTCTGAAAACAAGGGTATCTATCTGCCGATTTACAAGGTCAGCGGATTGGCAGGTGCAACCTATCAGATTACTGCCGCCGAGGACATCATCACACAGGACGGCACACTCAGAGCCGCAAAGGGTGAAGTCGTTGACACTATCACCACAGGCGAGGATGGTGCTGAATGAGGAAATCCACAAGGTTGAGCTGACCCATGCAGGTCAGGAGGTCGCTGTCACCGAAACCGCTACGAGCTTCTTCAACGAAAGACAGCGTGTGGAAATCGACCTGAACAAGAGCCTTGAGGTAGACGATGCCTATGGCGTTGGCGGCAATGGAGAAATCCTTGATGTTTCCTTTGGCTTATTTGCGGAAACCGAGTTTCCAGCAGCAGACGGCACGGTTATCCCTGCTGATGGTCTGATTGAGATGATTACGCTGAACGAGAATGACTATGGCAAGGCGGTATCCTATTTACCGTTTGGTAGCTATTATCTCAAGGAGCTATCCACCAATGCCGCCTATATCCTGAACGACATGAAATTCCCTGTTGTCTTTGAGTACGCAGGAAAAAATACGGCGTTGTTCACATTTCTGCCAACGATGGCGAAGCCATTGGCAATGACCTGATTTACGGTTCTGTCAGCGGTATGAAATCAGACGAGGATGGTAAGGCTCTGGAAGGTGCGTTATCGGCATCTTCAAGCAAGGAACTACCGAGTTTACAAAAGAAAATGCGATTGCAACTATCATATCCGCAGAGGATGGTAGTTTTTCTTTTGCCAAAGTTCTGCATGGCTCTTGGGTAATCCGTGAAATCGAAAGTTTGAAAGGCTTTGTACTGTCCGAGGAAGAAATCCCTGTTACGATTGGCGAGGTAGATGAAGTGGTGGAAATCGAGCTTGAAAACTACTTTATCAAGGGCAATATCAAGCTCATAAAGGTTGATGTAGACTATTCAGACAATCACCTTGCAAGTACGAAATTCGAGGTCTTTGCTGATACAAACGGCGATGGCAAGTTTGATGACAAGGATGAGCTTATTGGTGAATTGACCGAGCTTGACGGCGGTATCTACCAGATGCTTGACCTCAGATACGGTCAGTATTTTGTGCATGAGAAAACAACTCCAGAAGGCTTCATCCTGGACAAAGAGGTGTATTCCGTATTCATTGATGAGGACGGCAAGACCTATAAAGCTGAAAACAAGGCAGGCGTTGGTTTCATCAATATTGCCGCAGGTTGGTTCATTAAAAATCGTCAAGACATCGTCTGATGGCCAGGTTGAGGGCTTCTCTTTCCGTGTTACAGGAACTAATGCCTATGACTAGACCTTCAAGACTGACAGGAACGGTGAAATCCACATCAAAAACCTGCGTATCGGTGATTAAGTGGTTAGCGAGGTCAGCGACAATACTTTTGCCGGATATATCCTCCCTTCTGACAAGCAGGCTGCGGTCAAGGTTGGAGAAACCACCATTGTCATGATGCACAATGAATTGCGTGACACGCCGAAAACAGGCGATGACTTCAATCCTGCCCTTTGGATTAGCCTTGCGGCAGCATCTATCATCGGTACAGGTGTTCTGAGTGTTATAGCGTTCAAAAAGAAGAAAAAGGAGGACTGAGGCATGAATGCGAAAACAATTATTACGATTGTGCTTGTGGTATTCATCATAGGTGCAGTGGTCTGGCTGAATGTCCAAACAAAAAGAATAAGTACCTCCTATGGAGTGGCTGAAATATGCCGCCCTTTTTTCTATTTATGGAGGACATACAATGCAAAAATACAAAACGATTGAGGATAAAGTCAAAGTCATTCTAACCTCCCAGACAGACACAAGAGATGATGATATGAAGTTCTATCTGTGTGTATGCAGGTATTGTCAACCGTCTATCGGAACAATGCCCTTTGAAACGGTTATGACACAGTGCCGTTCGCTTGGCATCCCGTGCTTTGAAAGTGTGCGGAGGATAAGACAAAAGCTGCAAGCACAAAATCCAGAGTTGATTGGAACTGCCAGAGTGAAAAAGCTCTGAGCCGCACAGGAACAGGTGTATCGGCAGTATGCCAAAGAATGAGAGGTATTTATGGACGAAGAAAAACGCACTAATCCAGGCTATGAAATTATAGAAATCCGTGCTATCGGGAGTACGGAATTTGTTGTCGGGCATAATCCCAATTCACCCAACCCCTATGTGTGTTGGTATTGTAAAAATGGCAGTGATTATTTCTGGGGGTATTATTGCAACACGCTTGAAGGCTCAAAGGCAAAGTTCCATGAGCGTTGTCAATTGCAGGAACGGCACTTGCGTGACACTCACCAGATAACACTCAAAAGCAAGGATGACCATGAGCGATAAGAAAAAGAAATATGACTGTACGATCTGTCCTTATCCCCGATATAAGGACAGGTCTATTATTTTCTGAGATGTCTGTATTGACAAGATATTAGATGAGCGAAGAGAAAAAAACAAGGAAAGGACGGACGATGCCAATAAATAATGAAAAAAATGATTGACGCCTATTCCATTGAACAGAGCATTTTTATCGGTGACAAAGAGGTGCTGTATGGTGTGGATAAGACAAAGGAATATCTCCTTATGGTCTGTTATTGCACCTATGACAATCCGCTATCTGCTTCGTGGGCGATAGAAGCTATCGGCTCAGATGATTATCTTGAAGCCATGCAGGTCTTTGTGGACAGGGTGCAAAAACAGATTGAGCTAACGAAAGAAGCTCATGCCAAGTTCGGGTTTGATATGACCCCATTCACTGTGGAGCAGTGCATTCCCGACAACAAAAGAAAAAGTATCGTTGGCAAGGTGGTTGTTATCAATGCCGAGCCAAAACGTTATGAATATCAGCACTCTGCTTATCAGCTTGTTTTTGCTGATGGCGGCAACGGTGCAACAGGCGGCAGAGGTCAGACAGTGTTTGGCACTTCTCTTTCTGACGAACACAGAGCCAGATGGGAACGGTACGATGTGCTTGGCGAAATCAAGCCTGAATATATGCCCGATTGGGCGAAGGAGAGCCTAGCAAAGCTAAAGCAGCAGGAAAAAAAGAGCTACAGCAGGGAAGAACGATGATATGGAAATACGACCAATGACACAAGCTGAGCGTTAATATTCCTATATCTGAAGTACGCAGTTTCAAGGGCAGACGGGCAATATCGGCTATTTGCGTGGTGATTTTGATAGCTCAGGATATGGCTTTTTCACCACATGGAATGACCATCGGATACAGTGGAAAACAGACGATTTTAAAGCTGAGTTTGACAATGTTATCAATGCCCTGCGTTCCGATGAATACGGACTTTTGAAAAACCGTCCTGCCATGAGCGAATGTGTCCGAAAGTATCCAGACAGTGCGTATCAAGGAAATTACTGCACAGAGTTTTTCTTCCGTGCTAACACGGAAAAGCACGCATATTTGATACGCTGTAATCCCAATAAAGGCGATTACAACTTTTACTGCTACTGTTACGTTTCCGAATGGCTTGACAGGCATATGCAGAACGCCGAGAAAAGCTTCCGCTTTATTGACAGCAGATACAACGAGAAGTTCCGTATTCCAGATGGCGGCAAAATTGTTAGTACGAATTCACAGGGCGAAAAGAATGAGCGTACTTGCAGGGTTATTGATGAGTACCATACCGAGGTTGGTAACAACCTCTTTCATATTTGTGAGTTTGCCGAGCTGATGGAGAAAAACGGTTCGTCTTATGAGCCAAAGCAGAATGAACCAACCTCTGTCAAAGCTCCAAAGAAAAAAGATTATGAACGGTAAGTAGGAATGAGAAAATGCCTGTTAATCAAAAAGCAATCAGGGTATTGAACAAAGTGTTGGAAGCAGGTTTTACCACAGAAAAAAACATTTCCGCTATGACAATGGACGATATGCTGAATATCTCTGGGATTACCCTTGCGGACATTGCGATTATCAATTACCTGCAAAAGAACATCAAAGCCAATAAGGTCATTTCCTATCTGGGTGGTGGCGAGCTTTGATGTATCAAGTACAAAACAAAATTAAATAAGGAGGTGTGCGAACAATGGCTGCAAGCAAGTATCAGTTCATAACCGAGTTGTATCGGCGTACAGGTGCGACAGTTGCGAGAAATCCGCAAAGTTGACAGAGCTTTTTATCCTGTGCCTGCTACAATTATAAATGCCGATTTGACGAATAGCTCTTGATTTTCGCCCAACGCCCAGACGCTACTGCCGTTCTGGAGTTTGATGACTGGAACAAAAAATTTATGCGTTGAGTCAATAAAGACAGCAAAGGCATTGCCGTATTCGACTCGAAAGATCGCAGGAATACGCTGAAATATTACTTTGATATGTCCGATAGCCATGAGGGTTACTATAACAACCGCCCTGTCCCAATCTGGCAGATGAATGACCGATACGAGCAGGCTGTCATAGAACGGCTCTCCGACAGGTTCGGTGACACCCCAGAAAATGCTTTGGAGGAAACTCTGATACAGACTGATATAAATGCCGTGGAGGACAATCTGACCGATTACCTTTCACAGTTTAAAGACTTCACACAAGACAGTTTTTTGGAAGAACTGGACGATTTGGATGCGAGTGAATATTTCGATATAGAGGACTTTGCGGATATTATCAACTACAATACTCCGAATACCCTGGGTGCTATCGGTATTACCACAAGCGATATTTCTGAAATGGCTTTAAAGGAAATCTCCTATGTTATTAGAAATGTGCAAATTGCAGAGAATGCACAAAATCGCGTCTTTGCAAGAGAATCCGCAACTGCGTATGATAATGGCAGAAAACAACCCGAAAGGAGTGACGATAATGAGCGAAATCACCTACACCAAACAGGGGGATTATCTTATTCCCGACCTGACATTACCGACCGAGCCAGTAGTTCAGTTTGGCAGATACGCCCAGATGCACAGGGATTATCTGGAGCAGAACAAGCGGGTGACGTACCTGAGTCTGCTGACCGAGGGCAAATTGAACGCACATCTTTACGAGGTGGAACAAACAGTTCTCACGAGATTGGAACAGATGACGAAGCAACTCGTACAGGCACAGGGCGAGACGGAGGAACTGAAAGAGAAAGCTCCGATGCAGTAGGTAGGCTTGATGAACAACGTGAGGAGCCAAGCCCAGGAAGCAATACTGAGCGAACTGATTTACTGTTATGCGTTGCCACGGATGATGAGGTCACAGAAAATCTTCCTACCGTAGATGAACAAATACAGATGATGGTTGAAGTAGAGGACGAAAAATCCTCTGCTTTTTCCGTTTCACAGGAAGATATTGACTCGGTTCAGATAAAAAGCAGCGGTTTTTCAGAGGGCAAATACCATATATACCGCCAGTTTCAAAAGTATGAGGACAGTAAAGAAAATGTTGACTTCTTAAAGAAAGAATATGGCACATGAAGTTGGACGCACTATTATCCAGATGGTACGCAGGGCGGCAGTTCGCACGATGCCAAAGGCATTTCCATTGAAAAGCAAGGCTCACTTACTGCCCCTGATATGCTTTTGAGTTGGGCAAAGGTAGAAAAGCGGTTGTGAGAGCTGATAAAGGCTAACCGCTATCTTAATCCAAAAGAGAAAGAATATTATCCCGACTGTCTGGAAAGCGTATCCGCACCACAGTATGAAGTGGATACCCAGAGAAAAATGGCAAGGCAGAAATTTATTGATGAGCATCGTGAACTGCCGCCTGCTGACAAACGGGATACCCTTTCCGTGCGGCTATCTGACTTTATCCGTGACTTAGACGGGTATGAGAAAAATCTGCTTGAAGATGTGGAACTTACAGAGTTTGCCGATATTATCGCCAGACAGATGGAACAGCACTTAAAAGAACCGGCCACTACCTGGGTAATAGATTGCTTGGCGTACTCGACGAAAAGCAGAACCGAGAGCGTGAAACTGCAACTCTGGGAGATTATAAAACTTCGCAAACCTTGTCTTGGCTCGGTAGTTCGTTCCCTCCGGGGCAAGTTCTAAGGCTGTGACCGTTCACCAAACGACGATGCCCAACTATCAAAATGCTGCAATCCGTTTCGGGCAAGTGCGTCATACTGCAAGTACCGCTGAACCGAATACATCTCGACCATTGAGTTTGAAATGGGTGTTCATGTTGCGAAAATCGTGCCACGGTTACCCGTGATTTCGTCGAGATAGCGACATTTCATAAATAAATCGGAGTTTTTCTGTGCTTCTATCTGCGCGATGCCGCCGACATTCCTCATCTTGGTATAGAGATAGAGGCTCTTGTAAAAATGGCTCTCGTCAATAAACAGTCAGTCAACGCCTAACTCCTCAAAGTCAATCACGCTGTTTTTTCGCTTGGTATCATTGAGTTTATCGAGCTTTGACTTGATTACCTTACATTTTTTATGAATTACTTTACCGTGAATTGCTCCCCATTGGATGCCTTAATATCATCAATCCCACGTTCAATATCATCGAGCTGTTGTTCCAACATCTGATACTGCCGTTCAAGGCCCATCGGGTTTTTCTCGAATTGACTATGCCCGATGATGACCGCATCATAATAGTCTGTGGCAATCCTGCAGCAGAACTTCTTGCGGTTTGCCGTTTTAAAATCCTGCTTGGTGGCAACTAAAATATTGGCACTTGGATAGAGCCGTAGATACTCGGAAGCCCACTGACTGACAAGGTGATTCGGCACAACAAACATGGATTTCTGGCATAAGCCGAGCCGCTTGCTTTCCTGTGCTACTGCCACCATTTCAAAGGTTTTGCTTACCCCTACCTTGTGGGCCAGCAGCGTATTGCTGCCGTAAAGGATATGGGCAATGGCATTGACTTGGTGCGGTCTGAGTGAGATTTCAGGATTGATACCACCAAATGTGATGTGGCTGCCATCGTATTCACGGGGTCTGATACTGTTAAAAGTGTCATTGTAATAGCGGACAAGGCGGTTTCTTCGCTCTGGGTCTATTCAAAGCCAATCACCAAATGCCCGTTTGATAATTTCTTGCTTGGCTTGTGCCTTGGTGGTTTTATCACTGTTGAACACCGTTTTTTTATTTCCATGTCCGTCCAGAACATAGTCAAAGATACGCACATCACGCAGGTTCAGAGTGTCCTCGATGATACGGTAAGCGGACACTCTCTTTGTACCGTCGGTGCCTTCTGATTTTACATTACCAAAGTCAGAGCCTTTGTTTTCGATAAACCAGACACCGTTTATCGGAGTATAGCGCACTTTAAGCCTGTTTGCCGCATACTGCGATGGCGATAGAAATTCCATAATAAATTGTTGAATGTCCTTCTGCGGTATCCATGTCCCACCCAATTGGACAGAGATTTCACCTGCCATTAAAGCTTTTGGAATGACCTGTGTGAGAGCCGCTACTTTGATTGCTATATCAGGCTGTGTCTTGGCAGTTTCTACGCACATTGCCGGAAAGATATTCATCTGAGGTGACATACTTCGCAGGGTCGGAATTTGGTACTCGGAAGATAACGCCCTTTAAGTCCTTGATGATTTCTGCCTGCGGTTTATCCGTAAGTTGCTCCATATAGTCAAGGTCGATATGGACTTTCTCTCCAATAGACGGAGCCAGAACTTCGCTTGCGGTTTCCAAAGAAGTGACCGCACAGTGGGGTTTAATCGTCATCTTGGAGAACATATCCGTCTTGCGTTTGAAGTTGCCCTCGTCATCAATCACCTCTACGGAACATAAAAGGAAGTAGCTCTCGTCAGATGCAAAGGCAAGGTAGTTACCCCTGTCGTTGATAACATCGTATTTTTCGGTAAAAGCGTCATACAGTCGGTTTAGGTTTTCCTGCACGTGTGTATCAGTTCTTCTGGATAGTCCTCAGTCTGATATTCAATCAAACGGCGGACGCAATCACGAATTTCAATCAAACCTTTGATACGGTTTTCTGCGGTCAGTGATGCTGTCGCAGGGCTCATGCGGTCATTTTCACGGAAATAGACCTTACCGTTTACCAGAGAAAAGGAAAAATTTTTGGCCTCAGGATCAGCAGGAATGGAATAGTCCTGCTCATCTGAGATTTCGTCAATGTCGTATTCTGTGATTTCGCCATTGATATTTTTACTGCTTCGGACAGTAGCTATTCAAGGCTTTCGTCTGTATGGAGTCTGTAGGTGGAGTCAAAACCAAAGCGTGTGCTTTCCATGACCATATCGCTAAGCACCATCTCAGGATGCTCCGCAAAGTAGCGGTTCAATGTAATGCCATTCTCATCCTTGTCAAGATGCACCCAATCGGGCAGGTCAGTAATCATGTGGTCACACTTTTGCAAAATCAGAATATTAGAGGTTACATCCGTTTCTGCATTAGATTTAAAAGTGTTGTTTGGGAGTCGAATTGCCCCTAACAGGTCGGCTCGTTCTGTAATATATCTTCTTACCAGTGGGTTTTCTTTGTCCATCGTTCCCTTAGAGGTAATGAATAGCACAACGCCGCCAGCACGGGCTTTATCCAGAGCCTTAGCGAAAAAGTAGTCGTGTATCAGGAACTTGTGCTTATCATATCGGCTGTCATTAATCTTAAAATCACCACAAGGCACGTTGCCCATGACCACATCAAAATGGTCATCCGGCAGTTTGGTGTCCTCAAAGCCTTGTATTGCAATGTTGGCTTTTGATAGAACTGCTTGGCAATTCTGGCTGTGAGTGAGTCGATTTCTACACCGTCGAGCTTGGATTTCTCCATGCTTTCGGGCAGTAAGCCAAAGAAATTGCCTGTTCCGCAGGACGGCTCTGAGATGTTGCCCTGCCTAAAGCCTAAGTTGTTCAGAACTTCATGCCGAGTGAAATACAGGTAGAAATGGTCAAATCACTGTCCGAAAGAGCAGAAAAAGTCCGTGCAGGGCTTGTTGAGCCGAACATCGACAATATGCTCACCATGACGGTAGAAAACTGGCACTTGACCAGAGAATGATTGACCCTATGCTCCCCGATGACGAGAGTAGCAAGGTCAATGCCTGCGTAGATAAGGTGTATCAGATTTGGGAAAACAACGCCGATACCAAAACAACCCAGCCTGTTTTCTGCGAACTCTCTACTCCCGAAAGTGACGGCACATTCAATGCCTATGATGATATGCGGCAAAACTCGTGCAGCGTGGCGTTCCGGCAGAGCAAATCCGCTATATCCACAAAGCCAATACCGATGCTCAGAAGAAAGAATTGTTTGGTAAAGTTCGTAGTGGTGAGGTGCGTGTTCTCCTTGGCTCAACTCAGAAGATGAGTACAGGTACAAACGTGTAGGACAGGCTGATAGCCATTCATAACCTCAATTGTCCGTGGCGTCCGTCTGATGTAGGACGGATTTTGCGGACATTCAAAATAAAAAAGAATGTGGAGGTAACAG
>ERZ791934.1870-NODE-1870-length-16854-cov-6.868980_pt1 | contig 16854 bp, 18 predicted proteins | sample MGYA00510125_ERZ791934 | MGnify/ENA primary metagenome ERZ791934 (study PRJEB30046, sample SAMN00993240) | human gut metagenome | study: EMG produced TPA metagenomics assembly of the A metagenome-wide association study of gut microbiota in type 2...
TCTTCAAGCGGCTGTATGAGGACAGCGTGACCGGGCGCATATCAGACGAGCGTTTCACAGAGCTGTCGGCAGACTATGAAGCAGAACAACGGGAGCTGAAAGAAAGAGCCGCTGCTATCCAAGCGGAGCTTTCCAAAGCACAGGAAGCCACCGTGAACGCAGAAAAGTTTATGAATGTTGTCCGGCGGCATACCAGCTTTGAAGAACTTACCCCTACTCTGCTGCGGGAGTTTGTAGAGAAAATCGTTGTGCATGAGTGCAGCTATGACGAGAACAAGACCCGCAGACAGGACATTGAGATTTATTATTCTTTTGTTGGCAAGGTGGACTTGCCCGAATAACCGCCCGACCTATCCGACACAATGCGCAAGTGCCGGATAGGAACGGCAAAATTTTTTACACTTCTATTACTTCTTTATCGCACATTAGCAAAATGACAGCGGATGAAACAGCAGGCATACAACAGCACATACCGCCGCACCCGTATCAAGTTTTTTCCCGGGATATATGTCATTTATCTTACTTGATATAACGGCATAGTTAAATCCTTCAAAAAATCCCCAGACAATAATTATGACTGCCATTCCGACTGCATTTATGGGAAATCCCGCTTTAATTATGTCATCCGTTATCATTATGCTAAATGGTCTGTAGCCTTCAAAACTTCCGGAGGCAAGGACATATAAAATATAGGGAACAAAACACAATAAGGTCTTAACGGCGGCCTCTGCCATACCTTTCTTTCTGAGCCCAAAGGATATGAAACTCTGTTTTCTGTAAATGCACACAATGGTTATGCCCAGTCCTGCCAGAGCAAATTGGAAAAAGGCATTGAGTGCAAGTCTGGCTAAAACAGGGTTTGAATCGTTCATAACATATTCCGTAAGCACACCGGAAAAAGCACTGTAAATCCCAAAGAAAACCATTGTAACAATAAGTATTATCCATATATCCGTCTCGTCTTTTTTCTGTTGTTTTGTTATATTTTTCTGCGCCATACTTTTTGTCCCCTTAAACCGATTAATAATATATCTGCAAATTTTCAAAAATAGAAGTCTTATAATTTCCGTTGTACAGGTAAATTATATTATCTTTTGAATGTATTGTCATCATATGTAATTTTATTGCTAATTTAATGCCATATCGCAAAAATGTCAAAAGTTCTTGACATTTTTACCCGCCTTTGTTACTATGAAAATGTAAAAAATATTTGACATTTTATAAAAAGGAGGATATATTATGGGTCTTATATTTTCCGTAGTAATGGTATTTATAGTTGCCCTAGTCATATTTGCGGTTTTGGATATAGCTATGCTTGTAACTCTCTTAAGACCCGGCGACGAAAGAAATCAGATAATTGTATGGAAGGCATCATCCTTTACCCTTATATCGGTGGTGGGCTGCCTCATTCTGGAGGTCATCGAAAATTTCGCCCGAGCTCAGTCCATGGTCATAAATCCATTTGTACATCTGGAAGTAATAGCTATAGTATACTTTGTTTCCCTTGTATACTATAAGAGAAAGCTGGGTGGCTGATATGCGGAATAAAATCAGAGAGCGCCGCAAGGAGCTGGGTCTGTCCCAGGAGGAACTGGCAAAAAAATGCGGAGTTTCCCGCCAGACCATAAACGCCATCGAAAACAACAAATACGACCCTACCCTGTCCCTGGCTTTCAGTCTTGCCAGAGAACTCAGCATAAAGGTCGATGAGCTTTTTAATCCAAATATATAAGTGTCCGAATTTATCAAGTTTGTAAAAGACAATAACAGCCCAACGGTCTGCTGCGGAAATAAAATTGCACTTTTATCATAAATATACAGGAGAGCTTCAATTATGAAAACGGATAAAGCAACAATAAATGAAATCGAAAGACTGTTTCAAGAATACGAAAAAGAAGTATGCGCTGCCCAGAAGGATGGATATTTAAGCGAAAAAACAACACAAACATATCTTGTCCATTCAGGGAATTTTGTGAAATGGTGTAGCGATATATTTGAACCCGGAGCAAGGAATAAAAATCCAAAAAGAAAAATCTGAAATATGGTTATATTTAGTGAAGTATCCAGTTGTTTAAATTTATTTTATAATAAAAAACACGGCAGAGTTTACACTCTGCCGTTCTTTTTATTATTTATTATTTACTTTCTGGGATAGTTAATAGCTGCCTGAGCTGCTGCAAGTCTTGCTATGGGCACACGGAAAGGTGAGCATGATACATAGTCAAGGCCTATCATATGGCAGAATTCAACTGATGAAGGGTCTCCGCCGTGCTCGCCGCAGATACCAAGGTGAAGTTCGGGACGTACCTTTCTTCCCTTTTCAACGGCAATCTTCATAAGCTGGCCAACGCCCTCTCGGTCAATCTTAGCTGTGGGGTCACCCTCATAGATAAGTTTGTCGATGTAGTCTGAAAGGATTTTTCCTGCGTCGTCTCTTGAAAGACCGTATGTCATCTGTGTAAGGTCGTTTGTACCGAATGAGAAGAATTCAGCAGTCTGAGCAATCTTATCCGCTGTAAGGCATGCTCTGGGTATCTCTATCATTGTTCCGATGAGATAGTTGAGTTTTGCACCCTTTTCTTCGATAACAGCCTTAGCTGTTTCGTCTACTACTTCTCTTACAAAGTTAAATTCCTTAGCTTCTCCTACAAGGGGAATCATAATTTCGGGAACGATATTTATATTAAGTTCGTTATTTACTTCAATTGCTGCTTCGATTATAGCTCTTGCCTGCATCTTAGCTATTTCAGGATATGTAACGGCAAGACGGCATCCTCTGTGTCCCATCATAGGGTTGAGCTCGTGAAGTCCCTTAGCCTTAATCTTAAGTTCCTCAACTGTTTTGTTCATTTCCTTTGCAAGTACTGCAAATTCCTCATCAGTTGTGGGAAGGAACTCATGAAGAGGAGGGTCAAGAAGTCTTATTGTAACAGGTCTTTCCTGCATAGCTTTGTAAATTCCGATGAAGTCCTGTTTCTGATAAGGCATAATTCCCGCAAGGGCTGCTTCTCTTTCCTCAACGCTGTCAGAAAGAATCATCTTTCTGAACTTAAGAATTCTGCTTTCCTCAAAGAACATATGCTCTGTACGTGTAAGTCCGATACCTTCGGCACCGAATCCGATGGCTGTCTCAGCATCGTGAGGTGTATCGGCATTTGTTCTTACCTTAAGGTCTCTTCTTGCGTCTGCCCAAGACATAAATTTAGCAAAGTTTCCTGAGATTTCGGGTTCAACAGTGGGGATATCCTCTCCGTAGATATTTCCTGTTGAGCCGTCAAGGCTTATGTAGTCTCCTTCTTTGAATGTAACTCCGCCGAGAGTAAATTCTTTTGCTTCTTCATTCATCTTTATTGCTTCGCATCCTGATACACAGCAGCGTCCCATACCTCTGGCAACAACGGCTGCGTGGCTTGTCATACCGCCGCGTACTGTAAGTATACCTTCTGCAACGGCCATACCTTCGATATCTTCGGGAGAAGTCTCAAGTCTTACGAGTACGACTCTTTCGCCTGCGTCAGCGGCAGCCTTAGCTTCTTCAGCTGTGAAGTAAACCTTTCCTGCGCCTGCACCGGGTGATGCGGGAAGACCTTTTCCAAGGGCTTTTGCAGCCTTAAGAGCTTTCTGGTCAAAGGCAGGGTGAAGGAGCTGGTCGAGCTGTTTGGGCTCAACTCTTAAGAGCGCCTCGTCTGTTGTAAGGAGACCTTCGTCAACCATATCAACGGCAATCTTGAGGGCAGCGTTTGCTGTTCTCTTTCCGTTTCTTGTCTGGAGGAAGTAGAGTTTGCCTTTTTCGATGGTGAACTCCATATCCTGCATATCTTTATAATGCTGTTCAAGCTTATTTGCTATTTCCATGAACTGAACGTATACTTCGGGCATATCCTGCTCAAGAGTAGCGATGGGCTTAGGTGTACGAACACCGGCAACAACGTCCTCGCCCTGAGCGTTGATAAGGTACTCGCCGAAAATCATCTTTTCGCCTGTTGCGGCATTTCTTGTGAAAGCAACACCTGTACCGGAAGTATCTCCCATGTTTCCGAATACCATCATCTGTACGTTAACGGCTGTACCCCAGCTGTAAGGGATATCGTTCATTCTTCTGTATGTAAAGGCTCTGGGGTTGTCCCATGAACGGAATACGGCCTTAACTGCTTCAAAAAGCTGTTCCTTAGGGTCCTGAGGGAAGTCGCATCCCTGGTCCTCAAGGTAAATCTGTTTGAATATGTCAACAACTTCCTTAAGGTTTTCTGCAGTAAGGTCAGTATCGTACTGGGCACCTACTTTTTCCTTGTATTCATCAAGTTTTCTTTCAAATTTGGATTTTGAAACGCCGATAACAACGTCAGCAAACATCATAATGAATCTTCTGTATGAGTCATAGGCGAATCTGGGATTAGCTGTTGCCTTTGCGAGGCCTTCAACCGAAATATCGTTAAGACCAAGGTTAAGGACAGTATCCATCATTCCGGGCATTGAAGCTCTTGCTCCGGAGCGGACAGAAACGAGGAGGGGATTTTCGTTGTCTCCCAAAGTTTTACCCGCGATGGCCTCAAGTTTTTTGAGAGCCTCTTCAATCTGAGAAATCATTTCATCAGAAAGGACCTTGCCGCCCTCATTGTATTCTGTACAAGCTTCTGTCGAAACGGTAAATCCCTGAGGTATAGGCAGCCCCATAACTGTCATTTCGGCAAGGTTGGCGCCCTTGCCGCCTAAAAGATTTCTCATCGACGCATTTCCTTCACTGAACATATAAACATATTTTTTGCTCATAAACTATTCCTCCCGGCTTCATATAGTTTCGATTTCTTCCAATGCGCACATTGATTATAGCATTTGTATATTTATTTACCCCAAAATCCAATATATGCTATCAATATTACTATAACACTTTTTTTCTAAAGTAACAAGGTCGTTAATGTGACAAATTTGCTTTTTTCAGAGACTGAACAAAAGTATTTTTTTTAGTACCTTTTTTTTAAAACTATTGTTATTCTCGAGTAAAAGTATATAATATTAATTGTAAATTATTACTGTAAGACAAGAAGGGAGATTGTGTATTATGGATGAATTATTAAAGTTTTTAGAGAAAAATCCTGTTTTCTATCTGGCAACGGATGACAACGGACAGCCCAGAGTAAGACCGTTTGGATTTCATATGATTTTCAACGATAAATTCTATATGGTAACTGCCCTCCCTAAAAAGGTATGCAAGCAGATGGAGAAAAATCCCAAAATCGAATTCTGCTCAATGGCTCCTGACACACATTTTGTACGTGTAACTGGAGAAGTTGTATTTGACAACGACAATATGGACGCCAAGAAAAAGGTATTTGAGGTTATGCCTGACCTCCTTAAAATGTACGGTTCAGCAGAGAACCCTGCAATGTCCGTATTCTATCTTAAGGATATGCATGCCACTATAGCATCTCTTACAGAAAAAGAAAGAGAACTTTTCTGATATTATTTCATTCCTTAATAAAACAACGCCGCGGCCTTACTGTTTTTCGCAATAAAAGCCGCGGCGTATTTATTTTTATCCGGAAAAACTGCCTAATTCGGAACTGAACTTTTGTTTATTTTTATTTTCCATTCTTGTCAGACATTTCCAAAAATACTATCCGATTTTTTTCTTATTCTGCGGTAATATACCGCTCCGATGGCATCAGCCAAAAACCAGCCAATGGGTACGGACGCCCATATTCCGACTACTCCGATAAACGGTATGGCCGAAAGGCTGTAGGCCAAAGCAACCCTTGTTCCGAGGGAAACTATGGTAAGGACCACAGACATGCCGGGACGTCTTATGGCTCTGTAAAGGCCGTAGAAAAGGAACAGCCAGCCTATGCCCACATAGCAGGCACCCTCTATTCTCAGATACTGTATGCCAACGGCTAAAACTTCCGTTTCCTGGGGCTGTATGAATATGAGCATAAGAGGTTTGGCGAATATAAATACAATGGCGCTTATGGTAATACTGAATATGGCTGCCATTTTAAAGGCCGCACTTATGCCTGTTTTTATTCTTTCGTTTTCCTTCGCGCCATAATTCTGGGCTATGAATATGGAAAATGCGTTTCCGAAGTCCTGCACCGGCATATAGGCAAAGGAGTCTATCTTGACTGCCGCCGCAAAAGCCGCCATTACTACGATGCCGAAACTGTTTATAAGTCCCTGCACCATAAGTATGCCGAAGTTCATTATGGACTGCTGGAGACAGGTCAAAAATGAGAAGTCTGCCAGCTCTCTCAGAAGACCCTTTTCGTATATGCCTTCATCGGGTCTTAAATCGGGATGCTTTATGAGGGTATAGACAGTTATGCCAATGCCCGAAACATACTGGGATATGACGGTTGCCTCTGCGGCACCTGCAACTCCCCTTTTAAATACCAGTACAAACACCAAATCCAGCACAATATTCATAACCGCCGAAATACCTAAGAAAATAAGGGGAACAACGGAATTTCCCAGAGCCCTTAAGAGGGATGCGAAAAAATTGTATAAAAATGTGGCACATATACCTGTGAATATTATCCAGAGATAACTTCTCATCATATCATAAATTTCCGCAGGCACCTTCAAAAGACCCATAATGGGGTCGATAAAAACAAAAACTATGATACTGAGCAGAGCCGCGCATATTGCTATCATAATAAATGAAGTTGATATGCTTTTTTTAAGTCTTTTGGTGTTTTTTCCGCCATAATACATGGAAAAAACCGTTCCGCTTCCCATACATAGTCCCAGCAGTATGGATGTAAGGAATGTCATAAGCGTATAGGACGAACCTACCGCAGCCAGTGCATCCCTGCCGACAAACTGTCCGACTATAAGCGTATCAACCACGTTATACAGCTGCTGGAGCAGGTCGCCGATTATCATAGGAATGGCAAATCTTATCATAGTTGATGTAATTCTTCCCTTTGTCAGGTCTCTTTCCATGGTGTTCCTCCTATTCATACCACAAAGGCGAAGCCTTGGCTTCGCCTTTGTATATTTTTGTGCTGTATCTATTCTGTATGTTTTATGTCTGTATCCTGTCTTTTTCTTCGTCTGTTAAATAGGATAAATTATTTGAATTCAATATAATCTGCGAAAGGAATTGTTGTTTCAACAGTTTCTCCGTTGGCATCAACGTATGTTGCAACTGCCTCGGCATCTACAAATATACCCTTGATGTCCTCATCTGTAAGGCCTTCTCTGTAAATTATATTTTCAGATACGAACTTTGAAAAATCTGCTTCTGTATCATTCTCGCTGCTTCCGCTGCCCTGGATATATGTACCGATTCCTGTATCAGCCATAAGGTTTCTTAAAGCGGGCATCTTTACGTTTCTTTCTGTACCGGGTATCATACCTGTCATATCAACTGTTATTGTTACCTTTGAGAAGTTGTCAATAACGGGATTTTCTACACTGCCGGGGTCTAACTGTGCAAATTCGTCCTCTGTCATGGGCTCAACTACAACGCTGAGGGCTACGCCTGCTTCTGCTGCCTCTGCTTCGGCATCTGTACCTTCTGTCTCTGTAGCTTCCGCCTCTGTTGTTTCTGCATTGTTTTCAGCTGTGCTGTCTGTTGAAGCGCATCCTCCTAAAAGTGCTGCCGCCATAACCATAACTGCTGCTGTTCTTAAAAACTTCTTCATTTCTTTTGTCCTCCTAAAACTCTATTTTGCTTAATATTTCCTCTATCTGTTCATAGTTTTCGGCATGATTTATTTTGTCCCTTACGGACGATGCCCCTTTTACACCTTTAACATACCATGCCATATGAGCCCTCATCTGCCTTACGCCTATATATTCTCCCTTATAGTCAATAAGCATTCTGGCGTGTCTGAGCGCCGTTTTTATTCTTTCTTCGGCCGACGGCTTATCCAAAAGCTCACCGGTTTTCAGATAGTGGACTGTTCTTTTAAATATCCAGGGATTTCCCTGGGCCCCTCTTGCTATCATTACGGCATCACAGCCTGTATAATCCAGCATTCTTTCTGCATCCTGGGGCTCAAATATATCGCCGTTTCCTATTACCGGTATGGAAACGGCTTCCTTAACTTTCTTTATTATATCCCAGTCAGCCTTTCCGCTGTAGTACTGCTCCCTGGTCCTTCCATGGACCGCAACAGCCGACGCTCCGTTTTCCTGGGCTATGAGCGCCATTTCCACGGCATTGACGCTTCTGTCGTCAAAGCCTTTCCTTATCTTTACCGTTACCGGCTTTTTCTGGCTGTCTACCATGGCCCTGATTATCTTTCCCGCAAGCTCGGGAGTTTTCATCAGCGCGCTTCCTTCCCCGTTTTTTACTACCTTAGGCACGGGACAGCCCATATTTATGTCTACCGTATCGGCATTTATTCCTTCTATCTTTTTAGCCATGGCCCCCATTATCTCCGGGTCAGAACCAAAAAGCTGTATTGCCGCCGGTTTTTCGTCAAGTCCAATGTCCAAAAGTTCCTTTGTGTTCTCGTTATTATAAAATATTCCCTTGGCGCTTACCATTTCCGAATACACCAGTCCGCAGTCCATCTCACTGCACAGCGTCCTGAAGGGTCTGTCAGTAACCCCTGCCATGGGGCCGAGAAACACATTGTTTTTTAATTCAAGATTTCCTATTTTCACTTTCTCTCTGCCTTTGTTTTCTTATTTTTTTCGTAGACTATCCTCAGTCCCTTAAGGGTGAGCAGAGGGTCTATCACATCAAAAAGAGGTTCGTTGCTTTCCATTATCTTAGCAAGTCCGCCCGTGGCTATAACCTTCATTTCGGGGAGGTTAAGCTCCTTTTTGACCTGTTCGATTATATACTTTGTCTCTCCTATATGTCCGTATACTATTCCGGCCTGAAGGCTTCCGATGGTGTTTTTCACAACAATGGATTTAGGCTTTCTTATTTCAACATTGGGAAGCTGTGCCGTACTTTCGATAAGGGCGTCTGCGCATACCTGTATGCCGGGAGCCGTTATTCCCGTTACAAAAATGCCCTTTTCGTTTATTACGTCATAGGTGGTGGCGGTGCTGTAGTCAATGACCATGGCGGGTCCGCCGTATATCTCATAGGCCGCCACAAGTTTAACTATTCTGTCAGCGCCCATTTCCTTGGGATTTTCCATCATAAGGTTTACTCCCGTTTTGATGCCGGCACCGACTATCATGGGCTGAATATGGAAATATTTAACCAGACCATGGGTCAATGAGTACATAATATTAGGTACTACCGAAGATATGATTATAGCATCTATTTCGCCGGCGTCAACCTCTGAATAGTCAAAAAGCGAGTGAATGAATATGCCAATCTCATCGGCTGTCTGATTGTTTGACGTGGTCATTCTCCAGCTTGCGACGAGCCTTTTTCCTTTGTAAACACCAAGTACAATATTTGTATTGCCCACATCAATAACCAAAAGCATATCTTCCACTCCTTTATTCATTATACTCACAAAAACCTTTTAAGCCTCAATTTTTCCCTCTTTAAGAAGCTCCTCACGGATTTTTTTGCCCTCTTCCGTCATATTAATAACATACCATAATTTGAGGGATTTAATCAATTCTTTCTTTTCGGATTTAAGGCTCTTGATTTCAAGCTCCGCTCCGATATCGTCAAAGTCAAAGTCGCCTTCGTTTTTTATAATCTCAAAGAGAATGTCTCCGCTCTCCTCAAAATATATAAGAAACGTACATCCAAGCCTTTCCGCCATAATGATACATATATTTCTTATTTCGTCCTTTACGGACTGGGGAAGGGAATCAAATTCTCTTTCAAAGAAATATTTCTGTTTTTCTCTGGACGCTCCCGCCAGAACTTTTTTCTCCATAATCTCACCTCGTACAAAAAGAGGGGAATTCCTCCCCTCTTTCAATATCAGTTACCAAGAGTGGCTACCATAACAGCCTTTATTGTATGCATACGGTTTTCAGCTTCGTCAAATACCACTGACATGGGACCTTCAATTATCTCGTTTGTCACTTCGTAATCCCTTACTGCTGGCAGACAGTGCATAAATATTGTGCTGTCTTTTCCTGTTGCAGCAAAGAGTTCCGCATTTACCTGATAGGGTTTAAGAAGGGCAACTCTTTCAGCTGACTTATCTTCTTCTCCCATGGATACCCATACGTCTGTATAGATTATATCAGCGTCCTTTACGGCTGCCTTGGGGTCATCCGTTATTTCGATGACAGCTCCGCTTTCCTTTGCAAAGCCCTTGCACTGCTCAACGAGTTTTTCATCGGGCCAGAGTGACTTGGGAGCGGCGATAACAAAGTTTACGCCTACCTTGCTGCATCCTATCATAAGGGCATTTGCCATATTGTTTCTTCCGTCGCCTATGAATACAAATCTGAGGCCTTCGATTTTTCCGAACTTTTCTTTTATTGTCATAAAGTCAGCTAAAACCTGTGTGGGGTGGTCCTCATCGGTAAGACCGTTCCATACGGGAACTCCGCTGTACTCTGCAAGCTTCTCAACTACCTGCTGTGAAAATCCTCTGAATTCTATTCCGTCGAACATTCTTCCTAAAACTCTGGCTGTATCTTCCACAGTTTCCTTATGGCCCAGCTGAATATCGTTTTTACCCAAATATTCAGGGTGGGCGCCCTCATCTATACAGCCTACTGTAAATGAACATCTTGTTCTTGTTGAAGGCTTTTCAAATATGAGAGCTACGTTTTTGTGCTCGAGATGTCTCTCAAAAATTCCTTTTTTCTTCTTTTCTTTGAGGTCTATGGCAAGGTCCACCAAATATTCGATTTCTTCCTTGCTGTAGTCCTTAAGTGTCAAAAAACATCTGCCTTTTAAATTTATACCCATTTTAATCTCCTCCTTGCCAAAGGGTCTCTTTATAATCTAAAGCGGCACATCCTCTTCGGACGTGCCGTTTTTTGTCATTTTACTGCGGGTTTTAATTAAAGATTTCCGAAGAACTGTTCTTTGTTTACGATAGCTCTGCCATGTGTACCCTTGCAGATTTTGCCCTTTTCGTCAAATACTTTAACATCGAATGTAAGAACTTTGCCCTTTTCAACCTTTGAAAGTTCAACTTCAACTCTTACTTTCTGTCCAACGGGTGTAGCTGCAAGATGAAGGAAGTTGAATACAGTACCAACTGTTTCATATCCTTCGGGAAGCAGAGGTTTAACTGCCTCAAAGCATGTCTGCTCGATCCAGAGGATCATTGTAGGTGATGAAAGAACGTTGATACCCTTGTTACCTACGGCATCAGCTGTATCCTTATGCTCTACAACATACTCTTTTACATTCTTAAGTCCTTCTTTTACACCAAAATCCATTTTTAAACATCTCCCTCTTCTTCTTTTATATTTAATTAAATGGGTTACTTGTTTTATTCCTGCTCCTCAGAAGGTGTTTCCTCGTTTACAGGCTGCTCCTTCTTGAAAAGCGCTCTGAACTCGTCTCCCGTAATCTTTTCTTTTTCCATAAGTAATTTTGCTGAAGCGTGAAGCACGCCTATGTTCTCGTTAAGAAGTCTCTTTGCTTCGTTATAAGAGAAGTTAAGCAGATTTTTTACCTCAGCGTCGATCTGGTCAGCGGTATTTTCGCTGTAGTTTCTTGCGTGGCCGATTTCTCTTCCGATGAATACCTCATCGCTTTCATCGCCGTACTGTACGGGTCCGAACTTATCGCTCATACCGTATTTCATTACCATGCTTCTTGCCATGGCAGTTGCACGCTCGATATCGTTGCTTGCTCCCGTTGTAACGTCCTTAAGAACGATTTCCTCTGCGGCACGTCCTCCGAGGAAGCTTATAATTTCATCTTCCATCTCGCCCTTTGTCATATACATCTTATCCTCGCCGGGAAGGGGCATTGTATATCCTCCTGCCATTCCCGTAGGTATGATGGATACGCTGTGGACGGGGTCACATTTTTCAAGTACTTCAAAGAGTATCGCATGTCCCGATTCGTGGTAGGCCGTAATAAGCTTTTCCTTTTCGGATATGATTCTTGATTTCTTTTCCGTACCTATTCCGACCTTTACAAAGGCCTTCTGGATTTCTTCCATATCTATCTTCTTTTTGCCTGCCCTTGCGGTAAGAAGAGCTGCCTCATTAAGAAGATTTTCAAGGTCAGCACCGGTAAATCCTGCCGTTGTCTTTGCAACTACTTCAAAACTTACATCATCGGCAAAGGGTTTGCCCTTGGCATGTACCTTAAGAATGGCTTCTCTGCCTCTGACATCGGGTCTGCCTACATATACCTGTCTGTCGAAACGTCCCGGACGAAGTATAGCGGGGTCAAGTATGTCGGCTCTGTTTGTGGCCGCCATAACGATAACGCCCTCATTTATTCCGAAACCGTCCATTTCAACAAGGAGCTGGTTGAGTGTCTGCTCTCTTTCGTCGTGGCCGCCGCCAAGGCCTGCGCCTCTGCGTCTTCCCACGGCGTCAATCTCGTCGATAAATACTATACAGGGAGCGTTTTTCTTAGCCTGGTCAAAGAGGTCTCTAACCCTTGACGCTCCGACACCGACGAACATTTCTACGAAGTCCGAACCTGAAATTGAGAAGAAAGGCACTCCGGCTTCACCCGCTACGGCCTTAGCCAGAAGGGTTTTACCTGTACCCGGAGGTCCCACAAGGAGTACGCCCTTAGGAATTCTTGCGCCCAGTTCCACATATTTCTGTGAATCCCTTAAGAAATCAACAAGTTCCTGAAGTTCGCCCTTTTCCTCATCAAGGCCTGCAACGTTTTCAAATGTAACTTTCTTGTTTTCGTCGACGGTTACCTTGGCATTGCTCTTGCCGAAGGACATCATTTTTCCGCCTCCGCCGCCCTGCATTTTCTGGAACATAACCATAAATATTACTATGGCAATGACCATCATAATTATTGAAGGCAGTATAGACACGAATATTCCCGTACTGGGTATTGTTTTTGTTATGGTTTCAATGCTCTGGTCTGCACCCTTTTCATGCATTATATCCATAAATGTGGATATTGAAGGGATAACGACCTTTGACATGGTACCGTCATCAAATGTAACTGTAGCCGTTCCGTAGTTATCGGCATCGGTTTCTCTCTGAATGCTTATGGATTCTATCTTTCCTCCGTCGATATCATCAAGCAGCTGATTATAGCTGTAATCAACGGATGCCGTATTTTGTGAAGAGGTGACTCCCGTTCCCGAGAACGCCATAATGCCCACAATCACAAAAAAGATGATCACATAAAGCAGTATTCCCTGCCACTGTTTTTTCAAATTATTACCTCCTACCGGTATTATTATCTGCCTTTGGCAGTATATAATTTCCCTAGATTAAACTAGATTATTGTAACATATTTATGTTTTATGTGCAACTTAAATAGATGACAAACTTTTTATATGGCAAATATTCCTCATATATGTTAGAATAGGCAGCGAAAGGAGTATGTTTTTATGAAAAAAATAGTTTTTCTCTTTGCGGCAGCCCTTATGGCTGTTTCGGGATGTACCACAAACGCCTCCGCCGTGGATAAAACGGAAACCGCGCAGGAGCCTGTGGACAAAGCCCAGGAAATTCTGGACTCCATGACCCTTGAAGAAAAGGTTGGCCAGATGTTTTTTGTAAGATATACCGAGGACGAAACGTTCCTTAATGAAATAGAGCAGTATGATATGGGCGGTCTTATACTTTTTGCCAGGGATTTTGAAGGAAAGACCAAGGAAGATGTGGTATCTCAGATATCCGCCTGCCAGGACACGTCAAAAATACCTCTTTTAATAGGCGTTGACGAGGAAGGCGGCATTGTAAACAGGGTAAGCAAATTTACCGAATTCAGAAGCGAGCCATTTAAGTCTCCCCAGGAGCTTTATGCCGAGGGCGGACTTGAGCTCATCGCCTCCGATACCGCCGAAAAATGCGCCCTGCTGTCATCCTTGGGAATAAACGTAAATCTGGCTCCCGTATGCGACGTATCCGAGGACAGTTCATCATTCATATATGACAGAACCTTCGGAAAGGATGCATCCCTCACATCGGAGTATGTAAAAGTAGTTGTTACAAATATGAAAACCAATAAAATGGGCAGCGCTCTCAAACATTTCCCCGGATACGGAGACAACGGAGATACCCACACGGACATAATAACCGACAACAGACCCTTGGAGCAGTTTAGAAACAGTGATTTTCTCCCCTTTAAGGCAGGAATTGACTCAGGAGCGGATATGGTTCTCGTATCCCATAACATAGTTACGTCTATGGACAGCACCTATCCCGCATCCCTTTCAAGTGCGGTACACGACATACTCAGAAACGAGCTGGGATTTAACGGTGTAATAATGACCGATGATATGTCAATGGGCGCCATAACCGAGTATACTGACGGAAAGGCAGCCGCGGTACAGGCTGTAAAGGCAGGAAACGACCTTATATGCTGTACTGATTTTACCGTACAGATACCGGCGGTCATAGAAGCCGTTAAAAGCGGAGAAATATCCGAGGAGACCATAAACGCCTCCGTAAAGAGGATATTACAGATGAAAATAAACCTTGGAATAATAAAAACAGAATAAAAACATAATGATAAAAGCAAAGATAAAAGGCCTCGGAAATTCCGGGGCCTTTCCATTTGTAACAAAGCCTTGACATGTTTGTAACATGGCTGTAATTGACATGCACACCGGCACATAATACAATTGTACTATACTTATTTAGGAGGGAAAACATGAAAAAAACAGCTCTTATTTTATCACTTATGCTCATGATGAGCACAACAGCCTTTGCGCAGGGCGGACAGCAGGTAAGACTTAATAAGAACTATGACAGTGAGATACAGTTGAATTCTCCCCTGATGGAGAAAAACGGAACCATTTATATAGGAGCAAGGGACCTGTGTGATTTTGCCCTGGGAGGAGCGGACAAGATCACCTGGGTAGATGAGGCAAAACTTGGATATATAGGCTATATGAATGTGAAGATATACGCAGGAAGCTGTAAATATCAGATATTTGATAACGAGTATACATCATCCCAGCCCGCTGAGATAGTTGACGGACGCCTTATGATACCCCTTGAGACAGCGGAAGCCATAGCAGGCATAAACTCCAAGGATTTTTACTACGACCAGGAAAAGGGAGTACTCAATTACATATGTCCCGAATATGAATTCGGAAATACATCCAGCGACTACCGAATGGGGCTTATTTTAGTGGATCTCAAAGGGGAAGAGCTCGGCGCCCTTCAGTCTGAAATAGAGAAAATGGCCGGAAGATACGGCGCGTTTACGGAAAATGACAAGATGACTGTAAAAAGCATTGTTGAAGTCTCTGAAGGAAACGGCACCATAGTATTTGCCGTGAACGGAGACAATGCCAGGGATATAACCGTTCAGGTAAGGAACGGCTATGCCTTAAAGGTATCGGACCCCTATAACGTTCCCCAGAGGATGGACAACAAAGAAAACACATCAAACACTGCCGGAGATAGCCTCCAGTAAGGCACAAACCTATAAAAGCCAGTAATTATATTTCTCCATAAACCTTTAAAGGCCGCCGGCGGAATGAAATTTCCGCCGGCGGCCCCTTCGTTATAGCCCACCTATTCTGTTATGCTTTCGATGTATTCATAATCTATGTTTCCTTCCGTAACCCTGTAGAAAAACGGGTCCTTTCGTACGGAAGTTTCGGAATTTATTATAAAATTGTTCCAGCCGTCCGCCTCATTGCCGTCCATAAGATATATGGTCATCTTAAAGCTGTATCCGCTGTAGCCGACGGAAGGTTTATATCTTTTAATTTTTACATCGTTCAGATTTTCAATTATGTTTTCTATTTCTTCTTCGTCCGTAATATGTGTCAGTTTCCCCGTATTGCCGTTAAATACCTTTATTTCCATAACATTTTGGGGTTCCAAGTCCAGCAGTTTTATGGGCAGATTGTACCACAAAAGAAATCCTGCGGCCAAAACCGCCAGCACAGCTATGACCGTTTTTGCCTTTTTGTTCATAGAAACACCTCCCATATCCGTAATTTTAAGACTTTCGGCCTAAAAATCCGCCTTTAAACAAGTTCTTAGTTTCCTGTCTTTTTTGCGGTAAGCTTGAAAATAACACAGCCGTCAGGACATTTTTTCGTATTTCTCTTCAACGCCCACGTTTTCCAAATCTCCGCCCAGAAATCCCGTCACTGCTGTTTCAAATTCGTATTCTTAATCATACCACTTATTTATAACGGTCCGCCCCATATTAAAACCAGTTTATATTTTCGTTCCTGAATACGGGCTCACTGCCGTTTTCATAGGGGTCATAGTTATTTATATTGCATCCAAATTCCTTAAGAGCGCTTATTTTATTATCCTCGGTCCATTTTATGATGGATACTCCGTCAAATTCCTCCACATCGCCGTTATCCATGGCATTTTTGAAATACCATTCAACGGCCGTCATATCGTCTTTATGAAAATACCCCTTTATATCCCAGCACAGCACCTTTCCCCTGGTATTCCATTCGTAAAACCAGTGTTTCAATTTGTCTATGCCCTTGTACTCAGGGCCCCAGCTTTCCGTATACAGTATATCTTTAGAAAAAATATCGTCTATGCCTAAGTCCTTCTGCTTAAGCCACATATCAAACCACAGTCTGATAATACGCTCTCTTTCTTCCATTTTACCACCATCCCCTGTAAGCAGATAACGAGTTATGCCCCGCCGTTATGGTGTCTAAACGGCTTTGAGCCGCCATTTCTTTATCAAAAATATGCGTCCTGCCCACTCCGTCAGTCTCGCTGTAAAAATTAACGGCAGAGCCAAGCTCTGCCGTGTACGCAGTGTTTTACTCGCTCCGATTGTTTCACTATAAAATTAACGGCAGAGCTGTGCTCTGCCGTGTACGCAGTGTTTTACTCGCTCCGATTGTTTCACTATAAAATTAA
>ERZ791934.1872-NODE-1872-length-16845-cov-3.895831_pt1 | contig 16845 bp, 18 predicted proteins | sample MGYA00510125_ERZ791934 | MGnify/ENA primary metagenome ERZ791934 (study PRJEB30046, sample SAMN00993240) | human gut metagenome | study: EMG produced TPA metagenomics assembly of the A metagenome-wide association study of gut microbiota in type 2...
CTGAATGGCGGGGAGGATTCCCAAAACAGTCAGGGCGAGGAGCGGGATACGGCAGAATTAAAAAGAGCATTTCAAAATGCCGTGATACTGGGAGATTCTTTTTCGGAATCTATAGTAGAGTATGGTTTCCTGGATACAGATGTTGTCCTTTTCAAACGGGGACTCAGTGTGAGCCAGGCAGATGAACTTGTGGACAAGGCCATTTCTCTGCGCCCCTCGGCAGTGTTCTTTGTCTTCGGAACAAATGACATGGAAATCTGTGAGGGGGACAGCGCAAAGTTTATTGAGGCATACAGGCGTCAGATCAAACGGCTGAAAGCAGGACTTCCGGATGCTGCAGTCTATATCAACAGTATTCTGCCTGCCACAAAAGAGGCAGTGGAAGAGACCCCCAGCTATGCGTACTGCGGGCAGTTCAATGAAGCGCTTCAGGCTATGTGCAAAGAGGATGGGTATACCTATGTGGACTGTTCTTTTTTAATAGAAGGAAAAGACGGAATCTATGAGCCAGACGGCATCCATGTGGTTAAGAGTTATTATCCGGCATGGCTGTCCTATCTGGCGGATACGGCAGGATTATAAGAGGATGAAAATAAGATGGGTGAAAGCGGGAACCCTTGTGTTTTTGACGGTCTATCTTGGCTTTTTATGTACAAGAGGCTGGGCGAGGGATATTCCTATAGATAAAATAGCTTCAGAGTTGGAGCGAGATGAGACGATCACCTCCATGGAAAAGTGCGGGGCAAGAGAACTGAGCAGATTCTATGGATTGGAGACAGGTGATCTTGAAGGGTATTTTTTTTACAAGGCAGAATCCCCCATGTCTGTGGATGAATTTCTGGTTGTGAAGGCAGAGAGTCCCCAGGGAGCAGAAGAGATATTGGACAGTGCGGAAAAGCATCTGGAGGAACAGAAAAAAAGCTTTGAGGGATATGGGGTGTCGCAGACGAAGCTCCTTTCGGAGGCAGCAGTGGAAATAAGGGGAAATTATGTTCTGTACGCGTCCGGAAATTATGCACAGCAGTGGAGAAAGGAATTTCTGGATTTGATCAAATAGCGGAAAAGGCAGGATATGGTCCTGCCCACATCAGGGGAGAATAGACATGTTGCTGAACAGCTTATTTTTTATTTTTGCATTTTTACCGGTTGTATTGTTTCTGTACTATGTGCTGCCTGCCGGGGGAAGGAACCTTTTTCTTCTGGCAGCCAGCCTTGTGTTTTATGCCTGGGGAGACCCGGTTTATCTTATCCTGCTGATTTTCTCCACGGTCTTCCATTACGTTATGGGACAGCAGATTGGAAGGGAAGTACAGGAAAAAAGGCGGCAGAAATTGGATCTTCTGTTTGCCGCAGGAGTAGATGTGTTCCTGCTTTGCTTTTTTAAGTATTTCGGACCTGCAGCAGAACTGTTAGGAAGCCTTTTGCATACACAGCTTCCTGTCAGGGAACTGGCGCTTCCCATAGGGCTGTCCTTTTATACTTTTAAGAATATGTCCTACCTTTTCGACATCTATTACGGCAGAACGGATGCAGAGAAGAATTTTACGGATTTTGCCGCCTACGGGGTATTTTTCCCTGTCATGACTGCCGGGCCTATTGTGCGGTACGAGGATGTGAAGAGGCAGATAAAAAAGCGCAGGGTAAATGCGCTGCAGCTTGGTTACGGAGCAAGAAGGTTTATCCTGGGTCTGGCAAAAAAAGTGCTTCTGGCCGATACACTGGCGTCCCTCTATGGAGAGATCAGTGCCGGACCAGGGGAGATTTCCGTGCTCACTGCGTGGATCGGTATGTTTGCCTTTACTATGGAAATATATTTTGATTTTTCCGGGTATTCCGATATGGCGATTGGGATCAGCAGGATGCTGGGATTTACGGTCAAGGAGAATTTCGACTATCCGTATACATCTAAAAGTATTACTGAGTTCTGGCGGAGATGGCATATTTCCCTGGGGAGCTGGTTCAGGGATTACATCTATATACCCTTGGGCGGCAACCGCGCAGGCATTGGAAAGCATATACGCAATATCCTTATTGTCTGGTGCCTTACAGGAATGTGGCACGGAGCGTCGCTGAATTTTCCTGTATGGGGGCTTTATTACGGCATACTTCTGATAGGGGAAAAATATTTTCTGGGAAGCAGACTGAAAAAACTTCCCGGCTGGATATCCGGGGCTTACACTATGCTGTTCGTGATGGTGGGCTGGATGCTGTTCTCCCATGAGTCTCTGGGAGACGCGGGTATTTATCTGAAGCGTCTGGCAGGGATCGGGGCTGCGGGCTTTGCGGACGGGACGGCACTGTACTATCTGAAGACAAACTTTTTGATCTTCCTGTTTTGCATACCTGCCTGCAGACCTGGTTTTTTCCGGTGGGTGGAGAGCAGGATTCATGATTCCGCTGTGGGTTCTGCGCTTTTGTACGGAGCGTTGTTCCTTCTGAGCACAGCCAGCCTTGTCTTCAGTTCCTATCATCCTTTTTTATATCTGCGTTTTTAGACAGGCCCCGGAGAGATAGGTGACGTGGAATGTGTTATCAGATGATAACTGTTAAGCAGTCTATAGTTACGTTACTTTTGAGGTAAAATATAAGAGATCATAAGAGATGCCGCAGGCGCACTGCGGCCATGGAACGGAGAAGCTCATGAGCGAAAGAAATAAAAACTTACACAGGAGGGCGGCAATCATCACAGGCTGGGGTTTTATAGCTGTCATAGCCTTTTTCTTTCTGGGCAGCCTGGCCGCAAAAGACAAGACCTTTTCTGAAAAAGAGAACAGAATGCTTGAAAAAGCGCCGAAGATAAATGCGGGACAGATCGTGTCCGGCAGATATGAGGAGAAATTTGAGACATATTTCAGTGACCAGTTCCTGCTGCGGGATATGTGGATTGAGATAAAGGCCGGTTTTGACCGGCTGACCGGCAAAGTGGAATCTAACGGTGTCTATCTGGGGAAGGATGGATATTTGATCGAAAGCTTTACAGAACCGGATAAAAAAAATCTGGAAAAAACCTGCCGTGCCATGGGGGATTTTGCAGAAAGACATAAGGATATAAAACAATATGCCATGGTGGTTCCAAATGCGGTGGAGATCCTTTCCGACAAACTTCCTGCATTCGCACCTGGGGCAGACCAGGGAGAATATCTGGATGAGCTTGGAACAACTTTAGAAAAGCAGGGGATTTCTTTTCTGGATATGCGCAGTGTTCTGGAAAAGAACAGGGATAAAAAGCTGTATTACAAGACCGATCATCACTGGACCACAGAAGCGGCATATCTGGCATTTTTGGAGGCTGGGAAGACCATGGGATATCAGGGGACCCAGACAGAGTACAGCGTACTGCCTGTGACCGGGCGGTTCCAGGGGACATTGTCTGCAAAGAGCGGGTTTCGCTTGGGGGAGAAAGAAGAGCTGGAGGTGTTTCTTCCAAAAGACGGGGCTGCGGGCTCTGTTGTCAATTATGTGGATGAACAGAAAAAGACAGCCAGTTTTTATGACACGAAAAAGCTGGACACCAGAGATGGATATGCCTGTTTTTTGGGCGGCAACCATCCCCTGATCCGCATTGAGACGCCTACGCAGTCAGATAAGACGCTTCTGGTCCTGAAGGATTCCTATGCCAACTGTTACCTGCCTTTTTTGGCAGCTCAGTACAGGAAGATCGTAGTAGTGGACCCCAGGTATTACTACGGGGATCTGGAAGAACTGATACAGGCGGAGGAGATAGAGGAAGTATTGTATCTTTATAATGCCAATACCTTCTTTTCCGACATCGCTCTGCAGATGGTTCTGCCGGTATAGCTTTCGGTTATGATTTACATACTAATTAGTTATAACGCTTTAAATGCATTGACAAAAATTTGAATAGTTGATAGAATTACAAGAAAAGTTAAGCTGTTTCGTTAAAACGAAGGAGCATGGGAGAAGGTGCTGTATGAACAAAAGAATTTTGTCTATTCTGGTTGAAAATACGGCCGGTGTTCTGAGCCGGGTATCCGGTTTGTTCAGCCGACGCGGTTATAATATCGACAGCGTTTCCGTAGGCATCACGACAGATCCGAATTATTCCCGTATGACTGTTGTCTGCAGCGGGGACGAACTGATCTTAGAGCAGATCACCAAACAGGTGGAAAAGCTTGAGGATGTACTTACAGTAAAAGTCCTGAGGGATGGACAGAGTGTCAACAGAGAGCTGATTCTGGTGAAGGTCCGCGTGGAGCCTGAGCAGAGACCGAGTATTTCTTCTATCGTGGATATTTTCCGGGCCAATATCATTGATGTGGGCAAGGAATCCATGATCATTGAACTGACAGGTACCAAGTCAAAGCTGGAAGCGTTTATTGACCTGCTGGACGGCTATGAGATCCTGGAACTGGCAAGAACGGGTATCACCGGACTTTCCAGAGGAATTGATGATGTCTTCTACTTAGAAGAGGACGAAGAGTAATTTTACATACGTTAGCTAGAGAATGATTTTTTATTCCCTAAGATAAAACAATATGCTAGGAGGAAATTAAAATGGCAGTAAAAATTTATTATCAGGAAGATTGCAACATGGCACTTTTGGAAGGGAAAAAAGTTGCGATCATCGGTTACGGCAGCCAGGGACATGCACATGCTCTGAACTTAAAAGAGTCAGGCGTGGATGTTATTGTGGGACTTTATGAAGGCAGCAAATCCTGGGCAAAAGCAGAAGCACAGGGATTAAAAGTTTATACAGCAGCAGAAGCTGCAAAACAGGCTGATGTCATCATGATTCTGATCAACGATGAGAAACAGGCAGCTATGTACAAAAACGACGTTGAGCCGAACCTGGAAGAGGGTAATATGCTCATGTTCGCACACGGTTTTGCTATCCACTTCGGACAGATCAAACCGCCGGCAAACATTGACGTTACCATGATCGCTCCGAAAGGACCGGGTCATACTGTAAGAAGTGAATACCAGGTAGGTAAAGGTGTTCCGTGTCTGGTTGCTGTACAGCAGGATTACACAGGAAAAGCAAAAGACAGAGCACTGGCTTATGCTGCAGCACTGGGCGGAGCAAGAGCAGGTGTACTGGAGACTACTTTCAAAGTTGAGACTGAGACAGACCTGTTCGGCGAGCAGGCAGTTCTCTGCGGCGGTGTATGCGCACTGATGAAAGCCGGATTCGAGACATTAGTAGAGGCAGGATATGCACCGGAGAATGCTTACTTTGAGTGTATCCATGAGATGAAACTGATCGTTGACCTGATCTACGAAAGCGGATTCCAGGGCATGCGTTATTCTATCTCCAATACTGCTGAGTATGGTGATTACATCACTGGACCGAAGATCATCACAGATGATACAAAGAAAGCCATGAAGAAGATCCTGTCCGATATCCAGGACGGTACTTTTGCAAAAGACTGGATCTCAGAGAACCAGACAGGCTGTATGCACTTCGGCGCTATGAGAAGAAGAGAGACAGAACATCAGTTAGAGGAAGTCGGAGCAGAGCTGCGTAAATTATACAGCTGGAATGACACAGGCAAACTGATCGAGAACTAAGACCACATTTGTGAACATTATGTGAGAAGAAAAGTCCGCCGGGAGCAGGAGAAATCCTTTTCCCGGCGGTTTTTATGAGCTGGACAGGCAGTTTCGTCTTTACGGCCGCTTGCTGTTGTAAAAGTCAATGAAATCTTTGACAGCGGTGGTCTGCTGCAGGTTATCCAGGAAGGCGAAACCGATATTCCGCTTGTGGATCGGGAAGGGCAGGGGAATCTCCACCAGGGTTTTGTCATTCAGTTCTTTTTCCACGAACTGACGGATAACGCAGGCCACTCCTAAACCGATCTTGGCAAATTCGATCAGCAGATCCATAGTGGACACTTCCAGAAGATTGTTTGTCTCAATATGGTGCATGGAGAGGTAGTCATCAATATACTGCCGGGTCATATTTTCCTTGTCAAGCAGCATCAGAGTGGCTGTGTGGAAGATATCGTCCTTGCGGTTGGTGCGCAGGGAAAGATTGTCCAGATAGGAACTGGTACTGACAAAGATATCCTCAATCTCTCCAAGAGAATCAAAATGTATATGGTGCAGCCGTTCCGGTTCTCCGATAAGTCCCAGGTCAATTTTGTTCTCTTTTAAAAGCTGCAGGGTGTGGTTGGTGGACTGGCATTCTATGGTGATCTTCACGTGGGGATGCAGCTTGATAAACTCTTGCAGATAGGGCAGCAGCATGTATTTGCAGAGGGTGGTGCTGACACCGATATGTAAATGTCCGATCCCCAGGTCATTTATTTTTTTAATGCGGGATTCTCCCATCTGCAGGGAATAGAATGCTTTCTGCACGTAGTCATAGAGGATTTCCCCTTCTTCGGTGAGCTGTACGCCTCTGGAATTTCTGGAAAATAAAGTGACATCCAGACTCTGCTCCAGTTTGCGGATAGATTTGCTTATGGCCGGCTGGCTGATGTAGAGCTGTTCAGCGGCTTTGGAAATATTGCCCGCGTTGGCAACTGTATAGAAAACGCGGTACAGGGATAAGTTTTGCTCCATTGTAGAACCTCATTTCTGTTTTGCATTTGACTCCATATACAGTTACAGTTTTCTCTGTGATCGGCAACTATATAAATTGGAGTTATGGTAGATATATTTAATATGTATTTCTATTATAACAAAAGATATGCTATGATAGCAATAGATGAAATCAAGGTAACTGTAAAGCATTCTGCTCCATATCGCGCTGGCTGTGAACAGTTACAAATTAAGAAAACAAGGAGGAATACCCATGGGAATGACAATGACACAGAAAATTCTGGCTGCTGCAGCCGGACTTGATAAAGTGGAAGCCGGACAGTTGATCGAGGCTGATCTGGATCTGGTGCTGGGTAATGATATTACATCTCCTGTAGCAATTCACGAGATGGATAAAATGACGGTTAAAAATGTATTTGATAAAGACAAGATCGCGCTGGTTATGGACCACTTTATTCCGAACAAGGATATCAAATCAGCAGAGCACTGCAAATGCGTGCGTGAATTCGCATGTAAGAATGAGATCACCAATTATTTCGATGTGGGTGAGATGGGTATAGAGCACGCGCTGCTTCCGGAGAAAGGCCTGACAGTGGCAGGAGATGTGGTGATCGGAGCGGATTCCCATACATGCACTTACGGAGCGCTGGGCGCTTTTTCCACAGGTGTGGGCAGTACAGATATGGCGGCAGGCATGGCTACAGGAAAAGCATGGTTTAAAGTGCCCTCAGCCATCAAATTCAATATTGTGGGCAAGCCGGCCAAATGGGTTAGCGGAAAAGACGTGATCTTACATATCATCGGCATGATCGGCGTGGACGGTGCTCTTTACAAATCCATGGAGTTTGTGGGAGAGGGCATCAAAAATTTGAGTATGGATGACCGTTTTACCATTGCCAACATGGCCATCGAGGCAGGCGGAAAGAACGGGATCTTCCCGGTTGATGAGCAGGCTGTAGAATACATGAAAGAACATTCCAAACGCCCGTATAAAGTTTACGAGGCAGATGCGGATGCGGTTTATGATGAAGAATATACCATTGATCTGAGCCAGCTTAAACCGACCATCGCATTCCCGCATTTGCCGGAAAATACAAAGACAATGGATGAGATCACAGAGGATGTTGTGATCGACCAGTCTGTGATCGGTTCCTGTACCAACGGCAGGATCGAGGACCTTCGCTGTGCAGCAGAGATCTTAAAGGGCCGCAAAGTGAAAAAAGGTGTGCGCTGTATCATTATCCCAGCAACACAAAATATCTATCTTCAGGCAATGGAGGAAGGGCTTCTGAAAATCTTTATCGAAGCAGGCGCTGTTGTCAGCACTCCTACCTGCGGACCATGCCTGGGCGGATATATGGGAATCCTGGCAGAAGGAGAACGCTGTATCTCCACCACAAACAGAAACTTTGTGGGACGTATGGGACACGTTGACTCTGAAGTATATCTGGCAAGCCCGGCTGTAGCAGCAGCAAGTGCAGTGACCGGCAAAATTTCCGTGCCGGAAGAACTTGGATTATAGGAGGGAAGGAAGACATGAAAGCAAACGGAACAGTTTTTAAATACGGCGACAATGTGGATACGGATGTTATCATTCCGGCAAGATATCTGAATTCTTCTGATCCTGCGGAACTGGCACAGCACTGTATGGAAGACATTGACAAGGAATTTGTGAAAAAGGTTAATAAAGGCGATATTATTGTGGCGAACAAGAACTTTGGCTGCGGCTCCTCCCGTGAGCATGCGCCCATTGCTATCAAGGCGGCAGGAGTGAGCTGTGTCATAGCGGAGACGTTTGCCCGCATTTTCTACCGAAACTCCATCAATATCGGTCTGCCTATCATTGAATGTCCGGAGGCGGCACAGAACATTGAGGCAGGAGATGAGGTGGAAGTGGATTTCGACAGCGGGATCATTACCAATAAGACAAAGGGAACCAGCTTCAAAGGCCAGGCGTTCCCGGAATTCATGCAGAAGATCATCAAGGCTGAAGGTCTGATCAACTATATTAACAGCCAGCAGTAAAAAGCAGGACAAAGAACGGTTCATTTTGCAAAAAAGAGCAGAATGGGCCGTTTTTCCAGTCCGGCGGGAAGGGGATACGTATGAAAAGGTACTTCTGGAACGCCGCACAGATTCTGAGAGGTGGGCTTTCATCGGCGGCGGGTTGAAAATGGAAGAGTCATTGGAGGAGTGCGTACAGAGAGAAATCAGAGAAGAGACAGGTCTGGTAGTGGAAGATTTAAAATTATTGGATGTATTTTCCTATCCTTACAGAATTGCCGCGTACCCTGATGGAAACATTGTGCGTATCATCACAGCGGTATATGAGGTTTTCGTAAAGGATTTCAAGGAACTGAAATGCAGTGAAGAATCCAGAGAACTGCGTTTTTTGAGTATGAGCGAATTGTCCGGTCTGAATATCGCAGAGACGCATCAGGATATTCTGCGGTTTATTTTAGAACATTCTAATGGCTGATATGATCCTGGGATGGGAATCAGCCTTAATGATAGAATGTCAGGTTTTGATTTCATCCAATAAGCGGGATTGGTGATATCAATATATTGACTATGTTTGAAAAAACATATTTCTTTCGTTTAATAGATATTGACAAGAAGATATAGAATGTGACATAATACCTCAAACACCAATCCCTCATAACCTCATATTAATGTATCATAATATAATATCTCATGTATAAAACCTCAACTTAGAATTGTAATTTAATGGTATAAATAATTTTTGCGCCCAAAAACTGAGCGCTTCTTTGTAATGCTATAAATTATATAACAATAAAGCAAATATAAGCAAATATAATGATAATTTGTAGTATTTTGTAGAAATCATTACAAATCCTCATAAATGTTTTATGATAATGAATTATAACACTAAAGAGGAGGAGCTTTATGAACACAGAAATTGAGCTCATTAGGAAATTCAATATTACATCCCGATACAAGGGATATTACCTTTTGCCAGAGGCTATCCAGATAGCCATAGAGAATTATGGGTGCTGTCTTAAAATAACAAAGGACATTTATCCTGTACTTGCTCAGCGGCATGGGATCCCATATAAGAGGGTGGAAAGAAACATACGGACTGTAATTGAAAAGTGCTGGGAAAATAACCGGACATTTATGGAAGAGATTGCAGGAAAAGAATTGGAGATTTGTCCCAGTAATGGTCAGTTTTTTGATTTTGTGGCCTATTGGATGCTCAAGAACAGCGAGTCCGGGAAAGGAAAATCTGTATAGACTGATAGTTCGTGTGTGGATACAAAGCATTATTCCCTCGCCTGATTTTACAGAGTAATAAGTATTAGGCGGGGGAGTGTTTGTATCAGGAGACGGGCCATACTTTTGCATGGAATGGCAGTAATCATGAAGTTATGAGCGAACAGAAGATATGAGCTGCATCACCTGTTTGAGGCATTGATAAATAATAATTTGCAAAATATTGCTGATATATTGCTGTATGTTGCGTAATGATTACTATAATTGCTGTTCGTTGCATTTACTGATCATGCCGATTTGCTTAAGAAGAGCGGCGATGATCTTATGTGAAATTGATTTTGATTCTAAGATAAAAAATAGGAATTAAATTTGAATAGAGATGATCATAATAAATATGCATTTTACAATGTTCAATTAGCAAAGAGAAAACAGTAGAAAAATGTAAAAAATTGACAAAAATACTTGAATAATATGGCATATAGTGTTAATATTATTACATAAAAAATGAGCTATTACAAAAACGATATAATTATAATCTGCTATAATACAATCATTTACTTAAGGTTACGTTTTGATAGCGTACATGCTCAGTGTGAAAGGCGGGAAGATAAAGAAAATTAGTTACTGGGATTATACCGAGGGAAGTAGATAAGAGTTTTATAATATATAGGTTAAATGGATTTATTTCACATTGAGAGGGATGCAGAGACAGTGAAAGGAGAGTGATAAGAAGCTTATAACTGTGTATTTTACAACAACTATTTTAGAGAGAGGGTGATATGATGGGAAACAGTGACAATTTTAGAAAAGGTGTAATGGAGCTACTGCTTCTTAAAATTATATCTGAAGGAGATTGTTATGGTTACCAGATTTCCCAGACTATGAAGAAGTTATCTAATGGAGTGATAGCAGCAGCTGAAGGGTCTATGTATACTGCGCTTAATAAATTAGAAAAGAAAGGATGTGTATCTGATTACAGACGAAGAGTGGGAGACCGCCCGGAACGTATATATTATCACTTAGAGGACGCAGGCAGAGAAGAATTGGACAGGTTAATTGCAGATTATGCTGAATTTTCAGAAGCAGTAAAAATAATTCTCAATTATGCAGGCGATAAGAAAATGCTGCAAAAGGATATTGTCTAATATGGGTTCAATACATATGAAAAACAAATGTGTTAAAGAATACTATAAAAAACTTAAGGAATTATTCCTGAATATGAATTATATGGATGGGAAATTTCTTAGAGATTTTAAACTTCATTTGTTGGAGTATGCAATTGCTCATCCGGGATGTACATACGATGAGCTGGTTGAAGAATTTGGCACACCTAAGGAAACATTCTGTGAGTATGTTGGAGCACAGGAGCCGGATTATTTGATCTCTTGTATAAATAAAAAACATTTCAGAAAGTGGATGGGAACTGGAATAGTAGCAGTTGGTATTTGCTGCGTTTTTATCTGGACGTTATTTTATTATGATTCATATAAAAAGAGTGTAGACGATTTAATTGACAAAGAAGTTATTATTATTAAAGATTTAGATGAGGAGGTAAAAGGTAGTGACAAAAATTAGAAAAGTTTTAGGTGTTATGTTGTGTTCGATAATGCTTTTATCACAGGCGCTTTTAGTATCCGCGGCGCCGGTTGAAACAAAAGGAGATGTTTTAAATGTAGATAGACAATATTTTGATAACGGTGATTATATTGAAACTGTTATATCTGAATCTCCAATTGCAGCATATAGCAGCTCCAAATCAGGGTCTAAATCATCAACATATTATAATGCCAGCAATGAGGCATTATGGTATGTAGAAGTAACTGGAACTTTTACATACACGGGCAGCAGCTCAAAATGTACGGGTGCTTCTGTATCGGCAGACTCCTATAAAAGTACATGGAGGGTTTCTAACCGTTCCTCTAGTTATAGCGGTAATACTGCAACAGGAAAAGCAACAGGAAAACGCTATTTTGGCAATGCTGTGGTCGAAACAATAAATAAGACAGTTAATTTGTCATGCAGTGCCAATGGCACGTTGTCATAAATTAAAAAGGGGTATCTGAGAATTCTCTCAGATGCCCTTTTTATCTGTAAAGTGACAGAAAAATATAAAAAAGGTGGTGAAATGGCTCGTGCTCTGAATGAGCATAAGAGTAGGCGATATACAATTTTGTGTCGTTAGAAAGTGAAGGGGAACACGGACCAGAAAAAACCGGTTAAGCCGTTCGTTAATAGTTAAAAGTTAACCGGAATATAAAATTCAGGTAATCCCGTAGAATAAGGCGCTATATCATACTGTTGATAATAAATGACCACCCTTCCTGGCTGTATATAAAAACTATCTGCATTGAAGGTGTCCTGCAGAAGTGCTCTGTAATCTTCAAAATAGATACCCGGATCTGCCTTTAGCCTTTCGGCAGTCTGTTCCTCAATGGAGTTTTGAAGCTGATACAAGGAGGCTGGGGTAAAGGGATAGAAGTCTGTGAGACGTAAGCTTTTTCCTGTGCTGAAGTCCCAGGTGTCGGAAGTACGTATTGTTTGGCCGTGAGCGCCGCCCGCATAGGTATAAGTATCCGTATATAAACTGACGATGCATCCTGTATTATAAGTGATCTGATAAACGACATCCAGCGTGTAAATAGGAAATGGCCGGGGGCTTTTGGGGTATTTAGCATCTGCTGCGGCCTGTGCGTAGAGTTCTTTTCTGCCGTATTCTTCGGTTTTCAGCGCCAGTTGGGCATAATGATCGTTTATGGATTCCCCGGCATAATCACTGCATGTTGTGGTGAAGGAAGGATAATTGATTTTATAGGTGAATACCGGTATCTCTTTATAGTACATGGTATCGGTTAAGGTATATGTAGTAACTGTCTGCATTTGGATCACCCCGTTTATTTATTCATAATATATATCATAAAATTTAGGTATGCTGCAAATATGCACCAGGCAATATAAGGTATTTGTAAATAGGCAGCAGCAGGGCTGATCTGATAGAACTGATAAATCATAACAGCAATAAGGACGATTAAGGCCAGCAGCCATAAAAAAGCAAGGAAGTATTGCGACAAACCAAAGAAAATGATGCTCCAGAAGAAATTGAGGAGCAGTTGAACTGCATATGTCCTAAGCGCATTGGATTTACCCGGTGAGGTTGATTCATAAATGATATAGGAAGAAATACCCATGAAAACATAAAGTACTGTCCATACAATTGGAAATATAAAAGCCGGAGGACTAAGCACGGGCTTATTTATTAAAAAATACATAGACCTGTTTCCACTGATCAGTGTGGACAAAGATCCAATGGCGAGTGGAATAAGAATGGAGATCACCAAAGCACTCCTTTTATTTTTATTCATGTCCGTAATATACTCCATATACCGGCAATTACTTAATACTATGCAGTTTTATAACTGCTTATGAGAACAATTTGAACGCTGGAATGTGTCTTTAACTGATCCTTCATCCGTACAGATGCTGGAAGGGGCACGGCCTATATGGGTATATTATGTCTTATTCTTCAAGCAGATAGGAGAGCATCAGATGCAGACGGATTTCTTCATTGTCCAGATCAATGCCTGTCAGTTCTTCGATTCGTTTCAGTCTGTATAGAAGGGAATTCCTGTGGATATACAGACGGGCTGCGGTCTTTACATAATTTCGTTCACAGTTCAGATATTCTTTCAGGGTTTTTTTGAGTTCTGTATGGTTTCTACAGTCATATCTGTCGAGTACCGATAGTGCAGGATGGGAAATGGTTACATGGGCATGATTCCGTATCAGTTCTATTGTATAAGAGACAGCGCAGGTGTGTCTTCCGTATCCAGCAGTATCATGTCGTGGCCCTGAACACAGATCACCTGAGCGCTGTTTCCGTCCACAAAATTTTTCATGGCTCCCATATAGACGTCCATGGATTCCATTTTCACATTTTCTGAGAGCAGACGGACATTTCTCAGAGTACGTCTGCCATCTTTGATTTTGATCTGAGGATTATATTTCTTCAGCCAGTCGGCCAGTATCCACATAGATTGTATTGCAAAAAATACATATAATGAAGAAGAAAACAGTAAGTGGTTTTGAAAATGGGAGGTTTTATTTATGACGAACAGAGAGAACTGCCTTTTGGCATATCAACACAAGACACCTGCTTATATTCCCTGCTTTTTTACAGATATCGCTTTGATACAGGCCTGTCCGCAGATGGAGCGGTATACAGGGCTTTCGCAGGGGGAAGATTACTGGGGATGTGAATGGATCTATGAAGAGAATATCCATGCCTGTATTACCACACCGGGAAAGTATCTCTTTACAGATATTGCAGACTGGAAAGAAAATATGAAGTTTCCGGATTTGGAAGCCATAGACTGGGAAAAACAGGCGGATATTGATATACATTCTGACTTTCTGGCGTTTGTTATGGGATACGGTCTGCATCCGAGGGCAGATGGAAAGTCCATATATGATGATGACAGAGCGAGAGTGTGTATGGTTTTAAACGGCATGTTCGAGCGTATGCATGCGTGCATGGGATTTGAAAACGCGCTGATGGCTCTGATTGAAGACCCTGACTCCTGCAGAGAATATTTCCATGCCATGGCGGACTGGAAGATTGAATATTTTAAGAAAATAGGAAAATATTATGATATGGATATTCTGAATGCGCACGATGACTATGGCAGCAATAACCGTATGTTCATGTCTCCGGATCTGTGGCGAAGTCTGATCAAACCGGAGCTGGCGAGAATGGTAGAGGCCTGTCATGATGCGGGAATGCTTTATCAGCATCACAGCTGTGGCTTTATTGAGCCAATAGTACCTGATTTGGTGGAAATCGGCTGTGACGCCATTGATACCTTTCAGGCATGCAATAAAAATACAGCGGAACTAAAGAAAAAATATGGAGATAAGATTACATTCTGCGGCGGTTTTAACAATATGAATGTTCTGGACGTACCGGGTGTTTCATCGGAAGCTGTCAAAAAGGAATACCACAGAGTGATCGATTCCCTGGCACCGGGAGGAAGCTATGTCATTTACCCTATTGGCGGAACATTTGAGTTTGTAGAACCCTTTTTAGAGGAACATTTTTCCTACGGGATGAAGTTTTACGGGAATCTCCAGAATAGGTAAAATCAGTCTATACACGGATAATACAGAAACTGCTCAAAAAGTTGATTTTGAGCAATCAAAAATATTATTGGCAAATGCAATAACCAAGGAAAATAAAGAATTGGGATTAGTTGAAAATAGTGAGGAGGCAAGATCCGTCTATAAGATTGAGTTGGTTTTTGCAGATAATGGTGAAGAAGAGTATATACCTGTCTGGTACTATGAAATGGAAGATGGGAGAACCTATTACGTAAATTGTATTGATGGTCAGGTTACCGGATTATGATTTATATATGATCAGAAGAAGGGCTCATTTGGGGTAAGGTTATCATTTCTTGATTCTTACTTCAAATGAGTATTTATTATGATGGTAAATATTAATTTATTATATTGTAGAGTGTTTTCGTTTCATGGATGGGTTTCAAATCTTACTAAATAATAAAAAGTATCTTTAACTGTCTTTAAGAAAATCAGTTAAAAAATACAAAAAATGCCGGAACCTATTCTTCATAAGCTTCCAGCATCTTAATTCTAATCGGGGCAACAGGATTTGAACCTGCGACCTCACGGCCCCCAGCCGTGCGCGCTACCAAGCTACGCCATACCCCGTAACGATTATTAATTATAACAGAATTTTTGGAAAATGCAAGAAAAAATAGAAAAAAAGTTTAATTTTTTTTGTTTAAAATTTATTTAGGGGAAAAAACGTACATTTTGGTCTGATATACAGGGGGTAAATGCACCGATATATGGGTAGTGTAGGCGGCAAATAGGCAGTTTCCTGTTCGGAGGACTGCAGATTCTCACTTTAACAGTCCTCCAAATTAACGTGAAGTAAAATCATTGAGAATCACTTCAGAAGTGGATCACTCTCGGTTCATCCGTAAAGGATGCAAATGTGGCAGTGGCATTTTTCAGATAGAACACCTGGGTATTTCCGTCACCGGGCTGATACATGGCCTGTAAGTTAGGATAGCCGTCCAGCATGTGTTTCTGTGCCTCTATTCTGTCATCCAACACGGCGGTGGCTTCGATCCGCAGCCAATGTCCGCCGTCAAATGCGCAGATTTCTATTTGAGGGTTAGCAAGGATCTGCCTGGAAACATTTTTGACCTTTCCTGTCTGGATGTAGAGTTTGTCTTCAAAGATGTCAACAGTTCCGAAAGGACGAACTCTGGGCTGAGTGCCTTCTGTGGTTGCCAGATAATAAGTTCCGCATTTCTTTAGAAAATCATAGATTTCCTGCATAAAACAGACCTCCTTTGTGAGATTGACATTTTTTACACCTATACCAGTATTATAGCAAAAGCTCAGAAAAAAGGAAGTATTATTTTCAGAAAAAAGAAAAACAAAATCGTTAAAGACAGAAGATTTGGACGGCGATTTTAGACGGACGCTGTACCCATGTCAAACGTTTACCCGAAAATTTCATTTTGGAAAATACATACGTTTATCTCTTGACATTTTCTGTAAGGAATGGTATCGTAACTTTAACACAACAGTAACTAACTGTTGCAATAGGATAAATGCATAGATAAGGATTAGTACAGATTCATATCGGATTTCAGAGAGCCGCTGGCTGGTGTGAAGCGGCAGACGCAGAATCTGGAACTGCCCTTGGAGCAGCTGCCCGAACTTTCTTAAGGAAATAGTAGACGCAGACGGAACCCTGCCGTTATCAGAAGGGAAAGATATAAGGTGTACATATCTGTATCTTATTAAGCGTATGAAGTATATTCATAAAGTAGAGTGGTACCGCGCAGGACAGTAGTCTTTCGTCTCTATTACAAGCATATTGTAATAAAGATGGAGGGCTTTTTTTGTACCGTTTGGGAAGCTCCAAAATCCCCGAAGGTCTGTGTAGACTACTTGTTATAAAAGCTTAGATATAGGTATCCAAAAAAGGATAGTGTCAAATGATGTATGAAAAACTGAGTCATAAAAATAGGCTCAAATAGAACCTTGAAAACTGTAGATACGATAGTTTATGGCAGC
>ERZ791934.1891-NODE-1891-length-16590-cov-4.125733_pt1 | contig 16590 bp, 11 predicted proteins | sample MGYA00510125_ERZ791934 | MGnify/ENA primary metagenome ERZ791934 (study PRJEB30046, sample SAMN00993240) | human gut metagenome | study: EMG produced TPA metagenomics assembly of the A metagenome-wide association study of gut microbiota in type 2...
AGATTCCCGGCTGATAAACCATCTCAAAGGATTTATCTTCACTGCCATCTTGCCCTTCCTTATAAATCATTACTCTATTCTTTCCGGCCTGTTTTGCGTAATATACCGCCATATTGGCGTGGTTGATCAGTTCGTGATAGTCGTCCAGAGGGCACACTCCCGTGGCAATACCGCAGCTGACCGTCAACGCTTTCATGGCGTATTCTCCCGCATGATTTATCGTATGGTTCATCTCACGCACTCTCTGGGAAATCGTTTCCGCCAGTAATTTGACTTCTTCTACGGTTCGTTCAGGCAAAAGTACCGCAAATTCTTTTCCGCTGAAACGGGCAATGACACATTCGCCAGTAACCTCTTCCTGAATGATCTTTGCAATCCGTTTCAGTGCCTCGTCCCCTTCTTCATCGCCATAAAGCTGATTATACAGTTTAAAATCATCCACATTGATCATAAGCAATGCGCCAAAAGCATAATTCCCCTGCGTACAACATATTCCCATTGTCTCGTAGAAGCATTTGCGGTTGGAGACACCTGTCAGATAATCTCTTCTCGCTTCCTCATAGGCCGCTTCGTATAGACGAGAGTTTTTGATAGCGATGGAAGCTACAGAATTGATTGATGAGAGGAAGCTGATATCTTTCTGTGTGTAGTGGCGGCCATTGCTCTTCGCAGACATTAAAATAATGCCAACATAGTCCGGTCCGTCGCTGATGCCGACAAAGCATTCTATCTGACTGACTGTCAGCCGTTGTTTCTCCTCTTCAGACAAATTCTCATAGCAGGCGGTTCCAATATAATCTTTCATCAGCATATGTCCATTGGCATTGCTCAGCAAGTGAACGAAACCGGCCTCACTGGAGATCAAATAATCACCGAAAATTTCCGCGTTGCTCAGCTTTAGTCGATACCGTCCTTTATCATCTCTCAGAAAAATGTAGATATGTTCTGAGGATAACGTATCGCCAATGACTTTCATGACTTCGGATAGAATTTCTTGCAAACTCATGAGATAGGACATTTTCTTGCTAAACGCTACAATACTTTTGGATTGAACGTTCTCTTCTCTTTCAAATAGCTTATCGAGAAGCAGGTTTAACAGCATATAGATGATAATAGTTACAATGATAACGGTAAAGGATATAAAAATTGTAGTCTTCGTTTCTGACATAGAAAATGATTTCTGCAGAAATTCTTCGTAATCGGGAATGATGCGATAGATGATTGTCATGGAAAAAAGAAATGCAACGCAATAACAGTTGGCTCTCGACGTCAGGGCATCGAGTTTAAATAATCTCTTTTTATAGAGTGCGTAGTATATACATCCGGCCATGAGGATGCCTGAACAAATGTCGATGGGAAATCCTTTGAATAAGGGAACTAACAGCAATCCGTTGCCAGCAGCCAAGATAAATAATCCCAGCCAAATGGGGCGCAGCTGCTTTCTTAAAAATGCATTTTTGTCGTTATTCTCATAGGCCATTTTGACACATTCGACCACAGCCCCGGCTGCGCCGATAAAAAGAAATACAACCGGCCATGAAAAATCGTAGATATAGGATTGCCCGGCTGCGGTTTTAACGACCGTAGGAGCCTTCAAAAGAAATTCCGTCGTATAATTAAATAGCAGCAGCAGTATAATAGCGGCCGACCAGAAACACACATGATAGGTTTTCTGCACCTCTATGAATCTTCTTAGAAAATGAAATAGCATGAGGGGAATCATCAAAAGCCCCGTCAAAGAAACGTGAAACCAGAAGTTAACTGACGGCCAATAGCCCATTCGCATAAACCAGGATCCGCCTGTCCATATGATCATTACAAGCAGGAGACCCATAAATCCATTGATCTGTTCATTTCTCTTTGTCGTTATAAGGGACAATAACTGAAAGGTATAACAAAGGAGAGCAATCACCGGTATGATAGAAAAACTATATATCATGGTTTCCTCCGTCTTCTTTAATTTGCTTAGTCATTTAATAATAGTATATATCTCATTCTTCTTCAACAAATTTTTTCATTTTTTTCTAATTATTTACAACATTGTAGCTGTAAACAAATTAAATGTTTAAAAAAAGGGAATCTGCCATAGATTCCCTTTTACTTTTAATCCTTTATCTTATATACAACCTGCGCTCTCCTCTTGGAGCCGTCCAGATGTCTTGCCATGGCCTCTTTGGCTTTGACAACATCCCGTTCCTTGATCGAGTCGAGAATCGCTTTATGCTCTGCAAAGATTTCCTCCAGATACTCGCTCTCATAGAATAATACTTTCCGGGTCTGTTCGATGTATTCTTTATAGGAGCGCAGTACCTGCGCCATAAAACGACTTCCCGTGGCATTATAGATGATATCGTGAAAATCCGTATTGATCTCCAAGACTTTCCTGCCGTCTTTTCTCGTCGTATAAAATTCCATCAAGTCACTTTGATCCTGCAGGTTGCTGATTTCCTCTGGCGTAATCCTGTTGACAGCCCATTCTACAGATAAGACTTCTAATGCTTTTCTAACTGCATAGATATCTTCGATATCCTGCTTTGTAAAACCCTTGGCAAAACAACCTCTATTTGGTATGTAGTCGATCAGGCCCTCGTTTTCTAACTGCTTAAAAGCCTCTCTAATGGGAGTCCTGCTCACTCTGAGTTCTGTTGCTATCTGATTTTCCTTGATCTTTTCTCCAATCTTATATTCTCCTTTTAGGATTCTGTCCCTGATAATATCGGCGATTTCGTCAGTCAGTGAGAATGTATTAGAGAATTGATTACTGCCAGTCATATTTCGCTCCTTGTTACTAGAAAATTTATCTACCCTATATTTATATCATTATAGAATATGATTTTCAAGTACTTGTGTGTGGAAGTCAAAATCTTTTATCTGCAGATAGTATTCTGCGGAGTCGACCAGCGCTTTCATAGGGCAGAGACCGATGATTTCTGTACCCGTAACCACGACACCATATCTCTTTGCTTCAGCCTTTACCAGTTCCGTCACACGGTACAGCGGCGTCTGCTCGTAGTTGGTCATGTTGATGGAAACCTGGGCGTACTTCTTTCCAGTCACTTCGTCCTCTATATCAAAGCCCATGGCCTTGACGCACTTGAGTCCGCCGTCTTTTTCTCTGATGATCTTGGCGATGTCTTTGGCAACCTGTACGTCGTCAGTATTCAGGTTCAGATTATATGCGACGAGAGGCGGTCTGGCGCCTACAGCCATCACACCGGCAGTCGGATGGATCTTTCTGCCGCCAAAATCAGGTTCCCAATCCGGTTCCTGCACTTTTTCGGCCATGCCTTCGAACTGTCCTTTTCTGATCTTCACCAGGTTCTGTCTCTCCGGCCTAGTTGCTGAGTATTCATAGAGGAATACCGGTACGCCTGCTTCCTCTGCAATTCTTGCGCCCACGACTTTGGAAAGCTCCACGCAATCCTCTGTGGTACAGTCTTTGATAGCCAGGAACGGCATCACGTCAACAGCGCCCATTCTAGGGTGTTCGCCAGTATGCTGCGTCAGGTCGATCAGCTCAGCCGCCTTCTTTACCAGTTTGACGCTGGCCTCTTCCACGCCCTTTGCATCACCGATATAGGTGATGACGGTTCTGTTGTGGCTCTCATCGGATGAATAGTTCAGCAGTGTACAGCCCGGTGTCGTTCTGATCTGATCCACACACGCTTCGATAACTTCCGGTCTTCTTCCCTCACTGATGTTAGGAATACTTTCAATAATCTGTGCCATTTTTCTTTACCTCCTATAGGAACAAGTCGTACTGTCAAATTTATAAACTTTCCGCTACCTGATTATAAAGCTCATGAGCGATGCCGTCCGCTTCGTCAAACATCTTTTGCCCCTCTTCTGCATAATACTTCGCCTTCACCTCATCCTTGATGCCCGGAAGGTTGATCTTCACATTGAGCCAGGCACCTTTGATGCAGCCCGTCAGATTGAGAATAGCAACGCCTAAGTCGCTGGCAGCGTTGGGATTGGACTTGCCAATCATGGTCTTTGCCAGCATCAGGCCTTCGTAACCCAGCTGCATGGTTCTGAAAGGAACCTCTGTAGAAACCAGGGTTCCATCAGCGATGGCTTGCTTTCTGGCCGCTTTCTCCTCATCTGTCGCTTTCGGCATTTTAAATGCCGCCGCAACCAGATTGAAGGCTTCTGTGTCCTTGTCGATGCCCTCTACTAACTCTTCGTAGAGCGGCATGCCCTTTTCCTTCGCATTTTTGCATACTTCCTGATAGTCCGCATACTTTTCCTTACCAAGGGTCAGGTCGGCCACCATCATGAACAGGCCTACACCCTGAGCTCCGGCAAGGGCGCTGACAGAACCGCCGCCTGGCGCCGGCGCGTCAGATTTTAAAACGTCGAGATACTCCTTTACCTGCATATCAACTAATTTCATTATACTAAGTTTCCTTTCTTTATAACCTGTAACGCTAAGTTGGATCCAAAGCGATAGCATAACATTTCCATGTTCGGCGCATTCCAAATGACCAAATCGCCCTGCTTGCCTTGTTCCAGTGTTCCAACCAGATGACCGCTGTTAATCGCGCAAGCCGGATTGATGGTGACTGCCGTCAAAATTTCCTCCGGCAGCAGTTTGTACTTCAGACAGCCCAGGTTCATGACGAACTGCAGGTTGAGCGAAGGACAGGAGCCGGGATTAAAGTCCGATGCCATCGCGACCGGAATGCCCATTTCGATCATCTTTCTGGCTGGTGCAAAGTCCGCCCCCAGATAGAAAGAGGTGGCCGGCAGACACATTGCAGTGGTTCCCGCCTTTGCCATGGATGTGAGGCCTTCCTCATTGATAGCGATCAAATGCTCACAACTAACCGCACCCATTTCTCCAGCCAGGACGGAACCGCCAATGGCCTCAATCTCGTCTGCATGAATTTTCAGGTCAAAGCCGCAGGCTTTGGCGCATTCCAAATACTTCTTGCTCTGCTCATAGTTAAAGACGGAATCCTCTGTAAACACGTCGGCAAACTCCGCCAAGCCGTGTTCTTTCACATAAGGGAGTAATTCTTCACAGAGCATATTGATAAATTCATCTGCTCTGCCCTTGTACTCCTCTGGAATCGCATGCGCTCCCATAAAAGTAGCCACGATATCCATCGGATGGTCAGCATTGAGTTTTTTCAGAACCTCAAGCATTTTGACTTCGGTGTCAAAATCCAGGCCGTAGCCGCTTTTTCCTTCACAGGTAGTGACGCCCAGGCCCATCATCTCATCGAGAAAACCTTCTGTCTTCTGATAAAGCTCCTCAAAACTTGCCGCTCGGGTCTTTCTGACAGTGTCCAGAATGCCGCCTCCGGCTCTGAGAATGTCTAAGTAACCTGCGCCTTTCAGTTTGAGGGGAATCTCGTTCTGCCGATAGCCGCCGAAGACCATATGGGTATGACCCTCTACCAGACCCGGCGTAACCAAATTCCCTTCAGCGTCTATGACGGTTTCTGCGTCTTCTGCCTCTGATGGAAGGATTCCATCGGAGGTGATTTCTTTAATGATGCCGTCCTCAATTAAAATTGCAGCATTCTGCAGCTTCAAATTCTCAGCCTGCTGCTTTCCCTTGTGGCTGTAACTGCCAACTGGCGTCTGCAGGCAGCCAATATTTTTTACTAATAATGTCGCCATTTATTTATCCTCTATCTATTTCTCATCCAAAAGAATTTCTAAGGCTCTCTCGTACTTTTCTTTGTACCAGCCCTTTTGGGAGATGGTAACGGATCGTGAACGCGCATTTCTGGATTCGTCCAAATTATGCTTTAAATCTGCGATTTTTACTTCTGTTGCAATCGGATTGCTTTTGATCGCTCTGATATAATCGTAATAGTCTTCTTTTCCGTGGGTCAGAAGAATGACTGCTTCTACAACTTCCGGCGGAAACTTTTCTGCCAGGTCTGCTTTTTTGTACATGGTATCTTCGAGAATGTCGTGAAGCAGTGCAACACACGTTGTCGCCTCGTCACTCATCTCTTCTGCGATATGGGCAGGATGGAAAATGTACGGGATACCGCTCTTGTCCGTCTGTCCGTGATGTCCTCTGTATGCCATCTTCATCGCTGCTTCTGTTAAAGGTGTATAAATCATGTTGCTTTCCTCCAAGTGTAATGTGATAATACCGCGAGAGACTGCACAAATACAGCCTCTCGTCAGCTTTTATCTTATTTTACAAATTCGTCTACCATCTTGTCAACGAGATCTTCGTCGGCCATATATGGAATGGTGATATGGCCTTTGCCGTCGTAATTCTTGTTGTATTCTACTGATGTAGAAACAGCATTTTCGTTTCTCGCCCAGTTTCTTCTGGCAACGCCGCCCATGACGTCCCACATCATCGCGGAGTTGATGATTTCGTCTACTCTTTCGCTTCCGTCCAGAAGCAGGCCAAAACCGCCGTTGATGGCCTTGCCGATGCCAACACCGCCGCCGTTATGCAGCGCACAGAGGGACATGCCTCTTGCCGCATTTCCGGCAAAGCATTGTACTGCCATGTCTGCCATGACATTGGAGCCGTCTTTGATATTGGAAGTCTCTCTGAATGGGGAGTCGGTACCGGATACGTCGTGGTGGTCTCTTCCCATCATAATCGGTCCGCATTTGCCCTCTCTGACCAGTTTGTTGAATGCCAAGGCGATATCTCTTCTGCCTTCTGCATCCTGATAGAGGATTCTTGCCTGGGTTCCTACAACTAGTTTGTTCTTCTTTGCGTCTCTCACCCATACCCAGTTGTCTCTGTCTTGGGCTCTTCTCTCAGGATTGATGCAGTCCATGGCAGCCTTGTCTGTCGCATCCAAATCTTCTGGCTTTCTTGACAGGCAGACCCATCTGAACGGTCCATAGCCGTAGTCAAAGAGGATCGGTCCCATAATATCTTCTACATAAGAAGGCCAGATGAATCCGTCCTTGTCGTCGCGTCCGTTCTTAGAGATTTCTTTGATGCCGGCATCGTACATTGCTTTCATAAAAGAATTCCCATAATCAAAGAAATAGGTTCCATTCTCTGTCAATGTTTTGATGGCATGATAATGTCTGTGCAAGGTCTCATCCACCTTCTTACAGAATAAATCTCTGTCTTCGTGAAGCAGTTCTGTTCTCTGATCAAAGGTCAGACCCGCCGGGCAGTAACCTCCATTGTATACGTTATGGCAGGAAGTCTGGTCTGAAAGCAGGTCGATGTGGAAGTTCTTTTCTACTGCCGCCTCTAAGAGATCTACGATGTTACCGTGATAAGCGATAGTAATGCTTTCCTTTGCAGCCAGTTTTTCGTTCGCTGTCCTGAAGATCTCGTCGATGTCGTCCATGACAACGTCAACCCAGCCCTGGCTGTGTCTCGTCTCGATTCTGGAATAATCCACCTCGGCAAAGATGCCTACAGCATTGGCGATGTTGGCCGCCTTTGGCTGTGCGCCGCTCATGCCGCCAAGCCCGGAGGATACAAAGGTATGTCCTGCCAAGTCTCCCTGTTCTGCTACACCTAAGTACTTTCTGCCTGCGTTGAGAATCGTATTGAAGGTGCCATGTACGATACCCTGTGGTCCGATGTACATCCAGCCGCCGGCTGTCATCTGTCCATAGTTTGCAACGCCCATCTCCTCTGCGATTTCCCAGTCGTCCAGATTGTCGTACTGTCCGACCATGATGGAGTTGGTGATGATGACTCTCGGCGCTGTCGGTTTTGATGGGAAAAGCCCCAAAGGGTGGCCTGACTCTACTACTAGAGTCTGATCCTCCGTCAATTCCTCTAAGTACTTTTTAATCAATCTATACTGCAGCCAGTTTTGGCAGACCTGACCGGTTTCACCATATGTAACCAGTTCGTAAGGATAGAGCGCAACGTCGAAGTCCAGATTGTTTTCAATCATGACCTGGAACGCTTTGCCTGCCAGGCATTTGCCCTTGTACTCGTCAATTGGCTTCCCGTACATTCTGCCTGTCGGTCTGTATCTGTAGGCATAAATTCTGCCACGTGTAGTCAGCTCTTCCATAAACTCAGGAGCCAGTTTCTCGTGCAGTTCTTCTGGTACGTAGCGAAGGGCGTTTTTCAGCGCGATCTTCGTCTGCGCCTTAGTCAGTCTGAAACCTCTGTCCGGCGCTCTTCTGATTCCCTCCTCAAACTCTGGATAGTCAGGATATTCCGCATCCAGTTTGATAGTCATAGCGCCTGCAATTGTTTTATTATCAAGCATCTTAAATCCTCCTTCTATGAAAATTCTAATTGATATTTTATTTATTTTAATGTGACGACTTTTTCTACTGCTTCGAGCAGACTGTTGTCTTTGATCATTTCATCGAATTTGACTAATTCGTCGTGCATGATGATGTCCTGATCGATTGGATCAGACAGCGTTCTGATATAATCGTAGGCAGCTTTTGTGGCAGGCGCAAGATTTTCCACCTTACTCTCGCCAATCTCTTCTCTGAGCCAGATGCCCTGTGCAGCAGATGCCAGCTCGATGCCGATCACTTTTTGCGCATTGTCGAGAACCATTGCTGCTGTTCTGGCAGAAGTGGTACCCATGGAAACATGGTCTTCCTGGTTTCCAGAGGAAGGAATAGAATCGACGCAGGCTGGATGGTCATACACCTTATTCTCTGAAACCATAGATGCCGCCGCATACTGTGCAATCATAAAGCCAGAGCAGACGCCGCCATGCTTTGTGAGGAAGCCTGGCAGTCCTTCTGAAAGGGCTGGATTGATCAATCTCTCCGCTCTTCTCTCAGAGACGTCCGCCAGCTCAGAAATAGCCATCTTCATGAAATCGAAGGCCAGCGCCATGGGCTGTCCGTGGAAGTTTCCGCCTGAGATGACTTCATCCTCGTCTGGGAATACCAGCGGGTTATCTGTCACTGCGTTAATTTCTTTTGATACGACGTCATACACATATTTGATGGCATCTCTCGATGCACCGTGAACCTGCGGGATACATCTCAGGGAATACGGATCCTGTACTTTAGTCGGCTGAACATCAAAGGCATTCTTACTGCCGTCTAATAGGGTTAGCAAATTTTCTGCTACGATCTTCTGGCCTTCGTGGCCTCTCAGTTTTTGAACCTTTGGGTCATATGCCTTGGTAATTCCATGCAAGGCTTCAGCCGTCATAGCTGTCGCGATATCAGCAACCTTGAGCAGACGCATGGCATCCCAGAGCACATTGACCCCTACCGCGGTCATCATCTGTGTGCCGTTATTGAGGGCCAGGCCTTCTTTTGCCGCTAACTCGACCGGTGTAATACCGGCGTCTTTCAGAGCCTCTGCCGCATCTACCGTCTCGCCTTTATACTCTACCTTGCCAAGTCCAATCAGGCCCAATGCAATATGGGAAAGTGGGGCAAGGTCGCCAGAAGCGCCAAGGGAACCCTTTCTTGGAATGACCGGATGTACCCCAGCATTCAGCATATCCACCATAGTCTGCACCGTGGAAAGACGGATACCTGAATTTCCTCTGGATAAAGCGTTGCAACGAAGCAGCATTGCTGCTCTCACATACTGTCTCGGATACGGTTCCCCGAGAGCACAGGTATGGCTGATAATCAAATTCCTCTGCAGATCTGCCGTTTCTTCTTTAGAAATCAACACATTAGCAAATTTACCAAAACCAGTAGTTAAGCCATAAATGACGGCGCCTTCTTCCAGTTTTTTTTCAATATAATCTCTTGCTTTCTGTATTGCTTTCTGTGCCTCAGGGGCAATTTCTACTTTTTCATCTCCGCGGCAAACGCGAATGACTTCCTCAACTGTGAGGTCACGTCCGTTGATAACAACTGCCATAGTAATCTCTCCATTTCCTTTAAATCTTTATGCGCTGTAATGCATAATAATTAACTAATCACTTTGTTTTTTTGATAACTAATATTATACAATTTTTCAGAATATAACTCCATACTTTTTTACTAAAAAAGCTAAAAATATCAGCTTTTCAAGCATAATTTCAGAAAATTCTTTACCAGTTTCTTCTTTTATTTTTCCCCTTTAAAGCTTTAGTCTATTAACACTTTACTTTGTATATTTATTAAATACAATGCGTCTGTGTGTAAAAGGATTGAAAATACAGGGCGGCGTGAGTTTTTTCTCCCAGGTTGATTGTACATGCAAAAAAACAAAGCTAAAAAGCATGATTTCAGAATAAGGCAAGGGGAATTTTTAATAAATATACAAATCTTCCATATTTATTTCGATTTTTTCTATACTGTCTTAGAGCAAAAATGGTATAATGGTTCCACAATCTGTGCGGCGTTGCCGTAAGGGAAAATCATAAATATTTATAGGGGAAAAAGAGATGATGAAAAGGGAAAAAACACTCAGCATATTGCTGATACTGACACTGGTATTCTCCATTGTATTCAGCAGCGTATCCGTTTCAAATGCCGCTACCTATGCAGGTAAATACTGGCTGAAAGTCAATGAACAACGAAATGTCGTCACCGCTTATAAAAAGATTGATGGAAAGTGGAAGCCGGTCAGGGCGATGCTCTGTTCTACAGGATTAGGCGGCACCACGCCAAAGGGGACTTTTTATACACAGGGGAAATGGCGCTGGGGTGCGCTGATGAACGACGTTTACGGTCAATACTGCACACACATCACCGAGGATATTTTGTTTCATTCGGTATATTACAAAGACTGCTACAAAAAAAATACTCAGGTGACTAGTCAGTTCAACTTGTTAGGGAGCGCCGCTTCTCACGGCTGTATCAGGCTTTCGGTCATGGATGCGAAATGGATTTATAACAACTGCAAAGTGGGAACCAAGGTTACAGTCTACAGAAGCGCTACTTCAGGTCCGCTGGGAAAACCTAAACCAATTAAGGTGTCTCAGAGCCGTTATGCCTACTGGGACCCGACAGATCCAGATCCGGCTAATCCGTATTTTAAGATACGAAAGCCAGTAATCACTGTATCTTCTAAGAAGAAATTAAACGTGCAGTACGGCAGTAAGTACGACCTGAAATCCTACGTCAATGCAAAAGATCCAAATACCTTCATGAATCTGAAGTCCAGAATCAAAGTCAGCAAGGTGCAGAAGTATTCTTCCACAAAGAAAAAATATGTGAAGGCGTCTTTTACGACCAAGTCTCTGGGTACATATAAAGTTACTTATACCGTTAACGATCCTTACAGCAAGTCTGCATCCAAGATCGTTAAAATTAAAGTGGTCGATAATTTAAAAGCGCCGGTCATATCAGGCGCAAAGAACCGCACTGTAACCTGGGGTGACAAAAACGCACTAGGCAAGGTAACCGCAAAGCAGGCTTCTGCCAGCAGAACTTCTGCCATTAAAACACATATCAAAGCGCCTGGCAGCAGCGAATATAGGGTTTACTCCAATGCCAGCGCCAAGAAATATGTCTTCAGCAAGACCGGGACATACTATGTAAAATATGTGGTCAAAAACAAGTACTCTCCATACAAAGCGGCCACAAAAACGATTAAAATCACCGTAAAGCAAGGTGCCGTCAACAAAAAGCCTGTTCTCACAATTCCTGCGGACAGGACCGTCCTTATAGGCGCCGTCAACGCCTTTGAGGGCGTATCCGCAGTACATAATGGAAAAGACGTCACAAGTCGCGTTAAGGTCAGTATTCTAGCTCCAGGGGAAACGGAGTACACCAGTTATACCCAAAGTGAGGCAAAAGCCTACACTTTCAATCAGACTGGCGAATATAAGATTCAATATTCTATTAAGAATCAATACACGCCGTATCAAACTGTGACAAAAGTACTGTCAGTGAACGTAAATGCTAATGAAACCTAAAAATAGAAACCTCCCAGCTAGATCAATCGGCTGGGAGGTTTTTTATAGCATAGGAAATATTGTCTTAGTATATTTTCTCCGCCATTTCCCTGATGACCTCCATAGAGCAAGTTCCTCCTACATGAAAAAGATAGGTGCCGTTTGACCATATGAGGCTATTGTTGTCGTTGCTGGAGTAGGCGTACCCCTTATAGCCGTTTACTTTCGTCTCTTGCAAGTCGCCTGTCTCCTTATCCAGCCCCAATCCCAGCCCCTCAATATCACCCGTCTGAAGATATGAGATTTCTTCCCCTTCCTCGTTTTGATAGATAATGGAATACTGCTGTCCTTCAACTTTATCCTCGTAGATGACTTCATAACCCGCAGGAACCTCCGGCTTGATGTAAGTGAACTGTTTCGTCAGTCCGTCGGGATCGTCCACTTTAAAGGAGACGTCTAAAGAGCCTTCTGCCTTATTGTCCTTTGAAAGCCACTGGACAATTGGTCTGCTTATAGCCGCAGCACCAGCAGCTACCGCCATAAGCATCGCTGCAATTAACGCCATCGCAGCAGCCCTCCTAATCCGGTGTCTGCCTACGCTGACATAATTTCTGTCGGCAAGTCTGGATATCCGCTTCATTTCTGTTTGAAAGCTGCCAGAAAAGGTGTCCTGCTCATTAAAATCATCTGCATCTGGAATACAACTAAACTCTTGCTTTACCGCCTCAAATAGCGCAGCCCGCAGCTGCTTTTCCATCTGCCTCACCTTCCTTTCTCCAGGTTATCCTTTAATATCTTCCGAGCCCGCTGTACTCTTTTCTTTGCCGTCTCCGTTGTAATGCCCAGCAAATTTGCGATTTCTGTTATCTTGTAATCGTATACACCATAAAGGTACAGCGGATATCGGTAAGTCTCCGGCAAGCTGAGAATTTCGTTAATTAGTTCGTCGATTTCAACCTTGTCAAAAACCCTGTCATCTTGGCGCAGTTCGCTATCGGGCAGTAAGTCAATATCTTCTATAGAGCCCGCTGTCGCTTCCTTTTTTGCAATTGTCAGCGCTGCGTTTCTAACTATAATAACCACAAAATTTTTAGTTTGGGGACAATCAATTTCACCTACCTTGTAAAAATTTTTAGCAATGCGAAAAAAGGCCTCCTGTACCGCGTCCTCTGCCAATTGGTCGTCGGTAAGAATGCCTTTTGCTACATAGTGCATCAGCTTTCTATATTTCTCATAAAGCTTATCAAATTTACTCTTTTCCTCTTTTGCATCTAGGAGGGTCAGAAACAGAGTCATCATTATTTTCTCGCTTCGGCAGCCTTTGCGTGGCCTTCCAAACCTTCGCCGTATGCCATCCTGGCTACGAGAGGCGCAATCGCCTTCGATGCTTCTAAACTCATGCTCTGGTGTGTGCAGGTCTTGAGGAACGTGCCGACCCAGACGCCGCCAGTGTAGCGGGAGGCTTTGACCGTCGGCAGGGTGTGATTGGTGCCTGAAGCGTAGTCACCGAATACCTCTGCGGTATTTCCTCCGATAAATAGAGAGCCATAGTTATATAACTGTTCAACAATATCATCTGGAGTCTCAATATTGACTTCCAAGTGCTCGGGCGCATAATCATTAGAAATCGCCGCGGCCTCCTTCAAAGAATCCACTACGATGACCTCACCGTAATCCTCCCATGATTTTCGCGCAATGCCCGCCGTGGAAAGAACTGCAAGCTCTGCTTCGACATCAGCAATCACGTTTTTTGCAAAGTCTCCATCAGTCGTCACCAGGATGCCCTTCGCATTGGGATCGTGTTCCGCCTGCGCCAGCAGATCTGCCGCAATGGTTTTGCTGTCGGCTTTATCGTCCGCAATGACTAGTACCTCGCTTGGTCCGGCCACAAAGTCGATGCCGATTTGTCCATAGCACTGACGTTTCGCCTCGGTTACATACTGGTTGCCCGGACCCACGATCATGTCTACCGGTTTGATCTCCTCTGTGCCGTAAGAGAATGCCGCAACCGCCTGCGCTCCTCCCACTGCATAAATCTCATCAGCTCCGGCAAGATCCATTGCCACCAGCGTCTTATAGTGAATCTTAGACGTACCTTTGACTGTCGGGGAACAGGCTGCCACTCTTTTGACCCCTGCCACCTTTGCCGGCGTAATCAACATTAAAGCTGTAGAGTAGAGGGGATAGCCGCCCCCAGGAACATAGCAGCAGCAGGAGGACACCGGAATGATTCTGTGTCCCAGATAGATGCCGGGCTGCGGCGAATAGTTTTTAAGTTCCGTTACCGTGCCGCGCTGGGCTGCCGCAAACCCCTCTATATTGGCTTTTGCTTCTTTCAAATCTAAAAGCTCCTGATCTGTCATCTGGTCATAGGCTTCCTCAATCTCTTCGCGACTAACTCTCAAGCACGTTCTTTTACAGGCATCAAAGCGTTCGTTGTACTTGTGTAATGCTTCGTCTCCCCTTGCACATACATTATCTATGATTGCAGTCACCGCATCACGGAGGGCACGATTGTCCTCTGCGGTCCTTTCTTTTGATTGCTTAATCACCTTCATTTTGTTACCTCTTTTTCTATATTCAAACACAAATCAATTCATCACATTACTATATTAAAGCAAAAGATTGCCGCCTTGTCAAGGCTGAAATAGAATGGATGCTGCGGGCTGGGCACTAAAAGCAAAATAGAGGCTGATAGCAGCCTCTATTTCGTGTATTTTATTCTCCTTCTCTTCTGCAGACCATCACAACTGCCGCTGCTGACAGCGAAGTGATTAACAGCAGCGTCCACAACATCAGTTGGGCGCTGTCACCAGTCTGCGGCTGGTTGGAATTTTCTGCTGTCGCCTTGCTGCCATCATTGCTCTTATTCGGTGTCGTCTCGTCAATCTCCAAATGTTCATCGTCCGGAAGTTCAGGTCTCACCACATCGTCACCGCCCGGATTTTCTGGGTCCTCCAAGTTCTCGTCTGGCGGAAGTGGTTTCGGGTCCGGCGTAGGATCTGGCTCCGGTAGAGGATCTGGCGTCGGTGTAGGCGTTGGAGGCAATGGCGTTGGTGTGGGCGGAGGCGTCGGTTTATCTTCTTCGGCGGTGTTAAAAACAGTTATCCCGATGCGCAGTGTGTTATTAGAATCACAATCCGCAGTAAACGGTTTCCCGTCAATCATGATTTCTGCACTTTTTTGCCCGCCAATCTCCGTTACATTACCGACAGCCATGGTATGCACGGTATTGTCAAGGATGTACCCTTTCGGTGCTTTTGTCTCTTTAAAGGTATATTCTTTCCCGAATTTTATACCCTTGTCAAAGGCGAGCTTCCCTGCTTCGTCACTAGTTGCAGTTCCAATTGCTTTACCAGCCTCATTATACAGAGTGAATTCAGCGCCTGGCAATAATTTTAAACTGTCTTCTGCATCTGTTTTCGTCATCTCTAAACGGATATTATCACCACTGATGGAACCGTCAAGGCCCCCGGCCATTAAATCCACAGACCCGCTAGTCGCATATACCTCTTCAGCAGAACCGTCAAAAGCTATCGTATTTTTGATTTCACTCAGGTTGTTCGTTATATCTGTCTTAAATTTAACGGTATATGATTTGGTCAAGTCCAGCCCTGCAGGCAGCTTCATCTCAAGCGTCTTAGTGTTCTCATCATATTTTGTTGTCAATTCGCTGATTTCGTTTCCATCAGCACCATACAGCTTCGCACTTTTATCCTGATACTCAAGTCCTGGAGGCAAAACATCCGTAAGCAGCGCATTCTGTTTCGTGATATTTGCTCCATTTTTATTAATCTTGACTTCCCAGTTAACGGTATTTCCCGCTTTATAATTGGTGCTCTTATCTAAGGAAGGCTTGAAATTCACCTTTACGGGTGCCTTTACCTTTAGACTGCCCTTAAACTCTTTTGCTGTCGCCTGGCAATTATTCGTTACATCCAAGCTTTCTGTACCCTCCGCAATATCGCAAGCGGTCTTCAATGTAATCGTCTGTGACTCATTCACGGAACCAGGAAAATGAATAATCGGATTGCCGTCCTTCATTTCATAATAAGGGGACGTTTTGCTAACAGCTGTTCTAATGGCCTCATCGTTTACCATGAGACTGCCTTCGACAAAATCGTGGCCGTCTGGCAGGGCCTCTGTAATGATCCCATTGGTCAGCGCATATTTATTTGCATTAAAGGTAATCGTCCAATCGAAATAACCTTTTCCACCGTACGTACTGGCGGAAGCGTCAAAAGTTCCATTTTTTTTCAGCAGTGCAGAGTGGTTAACATCAACTTTTACTTTTTTGATCTCCTGCTCGTCAATTCCTTCATATTTGAGTGTTGCGCGGTTCTCAAAACCAGTGGTATTTCCGCCGTTTTCTACTCTGAATTCTGTAACTTCTGTTCTATAGGTGATGCTGACCGCCTTATTTCCAACATTATTTAAGGTAAAAGTAATTTTGTTTGGATTTGCTTCATCTATTTTATACGTTACATTCTTCCCAAGCTGTTCCTCACCATCATATTTTATGCTGATACTTTTTTCGTCCAGCTTCTGCTTATCACCAATGGTATCTGTAATAGTAACTGGTTTCACTAAATCTTTTTTCCCATTGTTAACATTAATCGTCCAATTAATCCAGTTTTTCTCTTCACTTGTTGAAAACTTGCCATTTTTTGCAAAGTAGATAAGCTTATCATACGGACCGAGAGCGTTCCCCCAGTCCTCGTAGTCGCCGCCAATTTTATGCGTGTCATCCACCCACAGCGCGGCAACGTTACTTATGGATAAACCCGTAAAACCATCATTGTTAAAATTATTGTCTTTTAAGACTTTAATCGTGTAATATACCCAAGCTTTTTGATGA
>ERZ791934.1892-NODE-1892-length-16584-cov-5.262569_pt1 | contig 16584 bp, 26 predicted proteins | sample MGYA00510125_ERZ791934 | MGnify/ENA primary metagenome ERZ791934 (study PRJEB30046, sample SAMN00993240) | human gut metagenome | study: EMG produced TPA metagenomics assembly of the A metagenome-wide association study of gut microbiota in type 2...
AAAGTAAGTAGGGTTCATACAGATAATAACAAAAAAGAGCGGAATATGTGATGAACATATTCCGCATTATATTTATTAATTAGGCTCAGTAATAGTAACTCTTGACGCTCTATTTATAGTAACAGTTCCACTTCCACTAAAATTAGGTGTATTAGCAACGGTGAAATAATTTTCTCTAAAATCTGTAATAAATGTGTCTATTTCATTATCACCAACTTTAATATGAACACTAGTTCCAACAGGAGCTAAATAATATTTATCTTCTGGAAGTGCAATTTCATTATTTCCAGAAGTAACAGTAATTTTAGCTGTTACTTGTGTATCAGACGAAGATAGACTTAACCTATAACCAGATTCAGAAATAGTAGCATACATATTAGATGGGGACATTTCTGGGAATGAAAATGGAATAATATCACCAGCACTTATTAATTGAGCATCTCTACTAGTATAATACTGATTTGTTAAATATCCATGTATCTGTTTTCCAAGTTTCACAGCAGATACTTTTGAAATATATACACCTGCATACGTCAATCCATTGTTCAGTACTGTCAAGTCATCAATATCACCCGTAACATATTGTAGTCTAATTGGTGCATCTGAACTTAATCCCGGCATACCTTTGATCTGCATATTTCTGATTTTCAAGTTTCTTGTAGCACGTAAATACATCACATATGGCGTCTTGGCATAAGTCCTTGTAGCCTCAATTTTTACATTTTCAAATGACACATTACGGTTGTAATTTGTAAAGATTGCGCCGTATTCTACGTTATTACTCTTGTCCATGCAAACCGGGTTTAATAGCACAATATTTCTAAATGTTAAATTTGAAAAAAATCTATTGTAACGACCATTACAATAAATCGAAGCGTCTGGTGTAGGCGGCTCGTAATCATCATCATTATAGAAGAAGCAATTTTCTACAACAGCGTTGTTGAATTTATACTCGTCTAGCTGTGGCCTATTATCAGAATAAATCGTAATAAACCTATTACAGTTATGCATTTTTAAGTTAGAGAAGCGAATATTTTTTCCACCGTGACAGTCACAGCCCTCCCAATCACAATCCTCAAACTCGCAGTTTTCAATTACATAATTTTCTATTGCTTTAACTACTTGTGAATAAGTGCTAAATCCAGAAGCTACAGGATAACAATATTGCTGTTCAGTACTCCTTTTACATTCTTTAAATATGGAGTTTTCTACACGGATATTTTTACATCCATCATATAAAATAACTCCAGCATATAAGAATTTATAAAATTCACATCTTGATATCAAAACATTTTTACAGTCAGTGAATTTGAATGTATTTCCAGTAGTATTAAAATTTGCAACCACATCACTAATATATACACGATTACAATTTATAAAATTGAATAAACCAGAATTAAACACATTTCCAGATAGAGTTTTACTGTTGAAATTTTCTATACTACCTGCTTGCACCTGACCGCCACGCATTTCAAATGATTTACCATTTAAAATAAATGTAAACAAGTCATTTCCTGGTGTCGAAATAATTGCATCATCTTCTAATATAAATTTAACATTTGAATTCAATGTAATGGTTCCATTAATAGTGTACACACCGTTAGGGAAATAAAATTCTCCATTTGGATGAGCACTAAAGATATTTGTTAATTTTTCTGTTAAATCTTCACCCGTATCTGGAATAGCTCCAGCTTGTTTTACATTAATTGGAGAATAGACAATACCTTGTAAAATATTACCTAATCTTCCATCTTCTAACGCTTTTTCTAACCACTTATTTACTTCTTCCTGTAAATCCAAATTCTCGAAGAAATCACGAACAAATTCATACAACTCTTTATACTTCTCTTGTAATTCAATCTGTGCTTTTAACAACTTATAAGTAATATTCAGCAACAACGCAATATCTTTAGCCGTCGTAGGTCTACTTTTGAACTGCATGCTAATCATACCACCCGGATCAGCCCCACACACTTCTTTCAACTGACAGAAAACTGTAGACAAATCGTAATTACTCAGCTCAGGAAAATTTTCAGTATATTTACTCATATCATTCTACCTCCGTATATTTATTATATTTCTTTTCAAATTCATTCTCGATTTCAGAATCACTAATTCCATGTATTTCGCAAACCATGTTTAAAGAAATTAACACATGAGAAATTTCTTCTATCAAGTTTTTCATAGTATAATCATTATGCACTTCTCTTTTTACTTTAGATAATGCTTTGATTAATTCTGCACATTCTTCTTGTAAAATATCATCCTGTAACTTTTCATCAAACAAATTAAGGTATAATTTGATATGTTCTTTTTTTGGAGTAATCATACTATTCTTCCTCCTTTTTGTATTCATAATAATTTACCAAAGGATCATCAAAATCTTCATCTTCCACAACAATGACACACATAGAAAGACCCTTATATGCCCTTAATTCTAGTGCTCTAGTCTCCACATTTACATATTGCACATTCCATGAATCGCTAAGGATATTTCTAGCTAACTTAATCATTTCATCAAAAGAATAATGTGTTCTCATAACCTACAACCTCTTTTCTTTAAAAGATTTAGCGATTTCATACCATCTAATTTCAGCGAACAGCTCACCATCTTTTTTAATTAACGCAAATGCTTCTACGTCATTAATTTCCTCTACACAAGGTAGATACAGTTTTGACAGTTTCAATGCTTCTTTGTATACTCTTGTTTGAAAAGACTTATAAATAACACCAGTGTACTTTCCTCTCAGTTCCACGTCATAGTAATGATCGTTCATTAATTTACCTCCTCATTAAAGAAATACATTCCACCAAAGTAATGTAAGAAACAGACCGGGTGAAGTTCATCACAAACCATCTTATTCAGATTAAGAATTGCATTCCGATATTTGACAATATTATCCGTCATGCTTTCTCCCTCATAGCCAGTTCTTGTTTCATTTCCAGAATTCTGATAATTAGAATCAGATTCACTAGAAGTCGTACCATCGGCTTTTGTATTTACAGTATTTACATTTTTCTTTTTACCTCTGTCCATCTGAGAAGCGAAGTTGTTGTCAGCCACGCTTACTTCTGGATTTTCGGAATGAACGTCTTGAGTATCCTGCTGTAAGTTTTCAGTAGAATTTCCATTTGTTGTAGAAGTTCCATTTGTAGAGCTGTTTCCGCTACCTTGTTCTTGCCTTGTAACAGTATACTTTCTATTAATCAATGGATCATACTCCATTTGAATAGTCTTATACAACTCTTTATATCTAGGCATAATTTCCATCAACTTCGCTTGCATAACAAGTTGGAACTGTGAGAAGTTTTCCTGTCCAATGCTTTCCAAATAGTTCAGACGTAAAAATAAGTTTTTAAAATCATTTAATGATTGATCTGATTTATCCGTATACCAAGGAAAATCAAAAGAGAAAAAGTACTCCATACCATCTTTGATAATATCATCCACTGATTTTATTTTCCAAGGATTATCCTTGTCAATAATCGGGTAGGAACATTCTTCTAAGATATCACAGATTCGAATGGTATAATCATTCATCTATTTCACCTCCTTCATTCTCACTATTATCTCCATTTTGTTCATTCATATAGAGGAAATTTCTCGCATCGATATAAGCTTCTGTCCTAAACCTTGCGTGTAAATCAAGACCCCATAACTTATTTGCCTGTCTGCAAGCTCTTTCCCAGCAAGCAAGTCTCGTTGTTCTGTTGCCAAAGTTTTGTTCTTGATTTTGTTGAGCATCCGCAGATTGAACTCTTTCTTTCTTTTCCACTGCTGACACATCATAGCCTAAAAATGAAAGCGCTTCCATTTTTACCTTATGGATTTGTTCCTCAATTTTATCAAAGATAACAGGGGTGTCCAGCTTTAATGTCTGTACTCTCTCCAAATCAAAATCATTGTCCACATTAAGAATAGGAACATAGTTTTGAACGTCTTGAATCAACAACTTATAACTCAAGTTTAATTCTTTCGGAGCTTTAATCACAACAGGAGTTTTTAATGCGTTTAAGTTTATTTCTCTTGTCATCCATAAGTTAGCCAATGTTTTAGCAAATTGCATAATGGACGCAAAGTAGGAAACTCCAGTCGGACGATCTCTAAATATAACGGAATCCCACTTATTGTAACGCTTTAAATATCCGGGTGTAGCATATGAATATCTGAATTCTCCATGAGAATAAGCATCAATCATCCCCGATTCACTCATATTTGTGAAAGCATACATGTCTACAATGTCATCATAAATCATCAATCCTTGTCCGCTGAAAAATACAATGTCAGCCATATAGAATTCTTCGATTTCGTCTGGCAAGTTTTCTATTTCAATCGAAGAAATAGCTAGATTATGAAGCTCTTCGAAGTAATGATTAAACATTACATTGTATTCTGGATTCTTAGAAATTCCTCTGTTAAATGTTTTAATCACAAATGGATTATTCACCATTTCATTCATTGTTTTCACCTCCCTATACGTTTGATAAATTGTAGTTACCAATCTGATCGGTATGCCAGATCGTAATACCTTTGTTAAATAAATCTCTATATTTTGAAAGCATACTCATCTCAGCATCTGCTGTAAATGCACAATCTACAGTTTTTATATAATTCCAAGATGATCTGGAATGAATTTGTGGGGTTGTGATCTGGTGTATCGGATAACCGAAAGCAGTCCAGAAGTCATCGATTACTTTACACATAGAAGCTTTTGGAGCCATAGCGTAAAAATCCAATCTATCAATTCCCGTTGCTATTCTTATATTTTCGGAATTGATTTTACCCTTAATTTGTTCTGGAAGAAATTCTTTGTCCTGCAATGTTGACATAATGCTTTGCACTCCATAATAGCCACTAAACATAGATTCCCCAATATTTAACGCTGAACCGATTGGATTTCCTGAACCCATACCGCCTAACGCTTTTCCCATTCCGAAGAAAGCATTTGACTTTGCCTGCATCAATCCAAGTCCTAGAGAGTTTTTATTTTGAGCCACGTATGCTTTATAAGTGTCATAACTCCAAGAAACGATTGGGAAATTTGATGTAATAAAGCTATGTGAGTAATCGAAGTCTTGTTTATTATAATGTGTTGGAGCTGTTATAATTTGTGGCATCCCTGCAATACATCCGATACTTTCAAATTCATATTGATTTCCTGAAAACAGCTCTGGTTTATAAGTTGTTGCTGTACCAGCATTATCATCTACCATCACATAACAATAAGGGTAAGTGAATAATTTTTGATTCTTTGGTGAATATGGAAAATCAATATCAATATCGAAACTCAACTTTGAATGTGTAAGTCCATCTTCGCTTGTATCGTCCTGTAAACAAATTGCAGGATGTAAATACATATTTGCAATAGCATCTTCTTTACCAGAAAATGAATCTAAAATTGTATCGATTGATTTTGCTTCATCTGCTGAATCTGCTGGATAACTTTGTATATATAATCCATTATATACATTACATACATAATGGGTTGCATATTCTGGTGTTCCACCCGGATATTCAGACAATAGCATTGTTAAATATGTTTTCCCAAAATTAGAAGTCACGTGATGGTAACACTCCATTACACCAGTTTCAATGTCATCTGGTATTACATTTGCCCCAGCCACATCTTGCGATTTTGGAATATGCATTCTTTCTACAAAACAAGGTAAGAAGTTTGTTGTGTAATAACACTCTGAGAACACATCAAGTTCAAAATCAATTTCCACAGAATCAGAACTTAACCACGTTACATTGTTAATAAACGCAAAGTGCCACTCTGAATCGTATGGCATATTACGAAACGCCATATAATTTAATTTCATCGCAACAGCTTCGTTTGCTTGAATTCTAACTGTTGCTTTTCCAGTACGCACAGGAGCACTTTTTGTAATGTGATAGTCCTCCGATGGAATTTTAGAAATCACATGACTGAGAAGTTCATTCACAGAGTTGTAAGCTCTTGCGTGAATATAACTATTATCCCATTCAATTCCCCTTGCTAAATAGATTTCTGTTTGTGGTGCTGTTTTCTTAATATTTAGATCAATCGATTGTGGAAGATTAATAAAATCGTCTGACATCATTTCACCTCTACTTTGTATAGAGAGTTTCTAAGCGATAAATCGCTAAGACAACTCTTCTAATTTTCTTAATAGGGAGCTATAAGCTCCCTATTTTACTTTGATTTTTCTACCGAAACGTTTGCAGTGATAGACGTATCATTTCTGTACGTTACTTTTATAGTAATCGGGAACGCTGTTTCATCCGCACCAATCACTAATTTGTTAGATCCCGGTAACATATATGTCTTTTTAGAAGATGGAGTAGAAGTAATCTCATAGTCGTACAATCTCGGAGTATAATCAAATCCGGTTGCTGTTTCTGTTACTTCAATATCTCTCGTTGTTCCTGCTACAGCGTCCGTAATATTTACAGGTGCAATGGAGGTCAAACCTACTTTGTCCGAAGTAAATACACGGATTGGATAGAACGGGCTGAACGAAATCATTTCAAAGATTGTTAAGAAGTAGTTATAGAACAAACTTCCAACATTGTTCGTATATCCAATCTCACGGAAATGATCTCTTACACGGAAACACCGGATATCCATAGCAACCGCCTGAATTCCCTCGTGTTCAAATTTGTCTACTACCCTAGTTCTTGCCTTTGTTTCATCAAGAGACAGGTTGTATAACTGTGCAAGTGTCTGGATGGTGATTCTTGCGTTTGTCCTTGGCGTCATAAGGAAGATCAAGTTAGAAGCATCACAAGAAGAATTTGCCCCAGCAATGTTATTCATCGGATTCGGGAAAGAAGCTTCTCCAATAAAGGACTGCAATTCTACTACTAAATTTTCAGCAGATTCTTTATCTACTACCTCTGGTACGGTAACTGCTGGTAAGATCCGCTTGTCATATCCAGTTTCGATCAGGCCCTTCATCGCACTGTATTCACCCCATTCAGCAGAAGCATATACAGCTTGTGTTTTCGCTCCCATCATGTCACGAAGTCCATATGTGGAGAATACCGCATTTCTTAAAGTATTCCACTGGATAGAGAATGGGAATGTGACATCATAATTGATTTCATGAAAAGCACTCATTACATTAGATTCATAATATTTGAATAGATTTGCCGGAGACATCTCATAATCAAATTTCTGAGCTTTAATCATATTTACATAAATTTCTTCATCCGTCTGTCCGAAGCGAATCGGATTCTTTTTATAAACGGCAAGCGGATTTTTGAAATTGACAGCGTCCATTGTCTGAATTCCTATGAGTGTTGGTAGCATCTGCATGAGTTCATTACGAGATGCCTGATACGTCATCAATTTATCAAAGACCTGTGCCAAGTTATCTTGTGTTGCTTCTGGAATAATATTTCTGTAATACTCAGACATAGCATTTCTAGCCATGTTTAGAATATTAATACTGGTAGGTTCGTTTACAATTGTTTCTTTTTTCGTTGTCATTCTTTTACCTCCTAATAATTAATATGTGTTCTTCGACTATTCCGTTGATCCGTCAAACATGGATTTTGTGAAATCAATATTGTAAATTGAATCCTGAGTTTCCTCTTCTGCCATGTCTACTTCTACATGATGTTCTGTCATTTCTCCAAACCGTTTTATATATGCTGATTTCAAATTGTCATACTTTTCTTTCGGCACATAATCTGAATAATCCGGTTCGGATTCTTCTGTTGCTGTTACTTTATCGCTGATTGCAGTTTTGATAATGTCAAATTCCTCTGTGAAATCTTCCATATTCTCCATGGATTCCATAATTTTCTTAATCGCTTCTAATGGAGTTAATTCTGTAGCATCTTCCTCAGCGAAAAACTGAATGTTTAATTTCATCTATTACACCTCCTAAATTAAATATAGCATATTTATTTTATTTGTCAATACCTAAATACATATTTGTTCCTAATCCTGTCATAAGAATAAATACATATATAATGGCATCTTTTGTTTTCCCACCGGTTCCGGTGGTTTCCCTCCACCTCAAGCATAAGGGTTTAAAATAAATCCTTGGAAATGCCAATCACTTCCCATCCAAGATGGTTCTTTCCATCCACCAGATTCATAGGCTCGCTCTGTCCAGAAGAAATTACTTGGATAACCACTGTTAGAAGTATTGATTCCTTTTCCTTTTTCGTCATCCGTAATTTCTTCCACAATCGCTACGTGTCCCATTCCTCCGTCTTGTCTCCAACATGCTACCGCTCCTAGTTGTGGATCTTGGGATGTTTCATATCCAGAAACTGCTGGGAACCATTCACCGCCATTCCCAGTTGGTAAATGTGGAATGTGTTCCTGACCTGCTTCTACAGATATCTCCCAAAATCGACCCCATGCGTAGCATGTACAGTTTGGAAGGCCATATCCGGCAGCGTAAAATGGATTGGTATTGGAGTACCAATATTTATTTCCCTCTATCCCCTCTGCTGATAGTCTTGGTTGATAGGATCATCCAGAACCACTAAAGTCTAAATGTTCCTCCCAATAATGCGCCCAGTATAGACGATCTTCCATTGCTGGAACTCCGGCCCGCTCAAAGTTCCTCTCAAACGCATAGGTCAACCAGTCTATGGATTCATTACTTGTTTTAAATTCTTCCCACGAAATAGGATAAGATCCAGTTGGTATCCATTGTCCGTAGGCTTGAGAATAATTATTGATCCATTCAAGCTGGCCGGCCGGTTCTGTCCTTGGATATCCTCTTTCTGTCGCCCAGTTAATGTATTTCGTTGCTGGTGTCCATTGAACGAGACCAAATCCACCTGACATATTTCCTACATTGTCGGACTGCCATCTTCCAGGATTGATAGAGGATTCTCGAACCATATTGCCGAGGATAGCACAAAGCGCATTTTTTGTCCATCCTTGGGATCCCCAGAGATTTACAATCTCTTGAGCGTTCCCTGTCATTTCTCCGGTAGTAAGAGGTCTGCTTTCTACAATTGTCCAAGCCATATTTTCACCTCCTTTCCCGTATGTAAAATGATTAATTCCAGTTATTATCTTGATCGATCCATTCTGCTATAAACATGAGTACTAGAAATATCACAACCATACTTATCATTCCGATAATAAAATCAATCATGATGGATCATCTTCTTTTTCTAGTAGTGTAGATAATTTTGTAATAGCAACGGTATTATTATTCAATGCTTCTGTCATTTTTAACATTTCTTCCTTGTGAGAAATTTTTTCTTCTTCCAACATTGTATTATACCTGTTTCTCTGATCCTGTAAATCTTCCCTATTTTTATCATACATATACTTGATAAACCAAAAACAAGCAATACATATGACTATAGGAAAACCTAAATTCTTCACAATTTCAGTAATTGCTTCTAAAATTTCAACATTCACTTACTTACCTCCTATAATTGTTATTTTTTCTCCTGGTTTTAACGTTATCGTTTCATTGGAATCACCTCCCTCATTTGAATCGGAACGATTTCCTTTGGCGTATTTCATCCATGCATCTTTTGACATGTATGCAATATCTAAATCCAAATTACCGTTCCAAGGTGAAATTCTACCTGTTGACGTGTATTGATGAATTGCTGTAATAGCAAAAGCACCCTGACCGTCTCCATCCCTCCAAGGATTTTTTAAATACCCATTTACAATATTATTGTCTGGATACTGTGCAAGCCATAATCCATAATTCATAGATACCTCTTTCCAATTATATGCCTCTGTTACGCTATCGCTCATATAAATAAGTGGTCGCACACCTGTTTTTTGATAAAAGATATCTAACCATTCTTTCGCCCAATTCGGATTTTTAAATGACTGATTATATTTTTCTTCCCAATCTAAAGCGATTAGTGCTTCACCAATATAATTTTTACAATTTGTAATGAAATAATCTACTTCTTTTTCTGGACTAGTACCTCTTGCATAATGGTAAATTCCTAGAAGTTTTCCTCTTTTCTTTGCTGACTGATAATACTTATCACACCAACTATCTACAAAAGCACACCCGTCTGTAGCTTTCATAATCGCAAAATCAAAATTCATCTTTTCAAATATGTTCACTGTCATTCCAGCGTCTCCTTGATGGTGTGATATGTCTATTCCATTTAAAGCCATGAATCTTCCTCCTTTAATAAGTTATACATATCTCAATATCACTCCTAATATTTCTTTAAACTCTGCTTTTACTTTTTGGGAATCATAAAATAATCTTCCATTAATGCCCGCATATCTTATCATTGCTATTTGATTATTTTGTCTTTGAAATAATGTTTGGGTCTCATTTGTATTTGATTTGTCTAATGTATATCTTGCTATTTTTAATCCTTTATCTTTACTAATGTAAATGTCATTTCTATCTATCCACGCTGTAAACTCATTTCCGTTATCGATAATGGTACACCAATACCGACAACCTGCTGGTTTCTTTTTAATATTTGATGAATCGTTATCTATGAATTCATTGTTACTTGACTTATCGTAATTTGTTCCGGCAAATAATTGTCCTGCCACTGTATTTGATCTATTTAATGCACTTGAATTTACCTCTACCATATTGTATTTAACCATCTTATTTGGTGAAGTCCATCTTTTTTGCCCGTCTCCTAAAGCTATATTCCAACCTAAAGAATATGGTGAAAAGAAATCTCTTGCGTTTCCACACATGATAGTAATGACATCTTTCCTTCGTCGTGTTACTGTCTCATAAAATTCACCAAACACTTCGAACTCTGTTGGTAGATATCGCAATGTACGATTTGTAATGGTAAATTCATCGAAGTAAATGATCTTTACATTTGGAAATTCCATTCCTTTCGGTACTGAGGATAATGGAATACCATAACCACATAATCTTTTTACTCCATCTTCTTTCCAATAATAATCAAATCCATCACATACGATTTTACTATCTTCTACACAATTAAAAAGTCTATCCTTTGCTTTCTTTAACTCTCTATCTTTGTTTCTTCTCATATAAATGAATTCATAACCCATTTGAGAGAAGTCATGTATAAAATGCTCCGTTGAATAACTTTTACCACAGTTTCTTTCTCCTATAAATTGAAATATAAATGTCTCTGGGGCATTTTTTATGTAACCTCTGACATCAACAAAGCCCTCTTCTGTATGTTCATTGAACTTCTGAAAGTAATCTTGATTGTTCGTTATTAATTCATTTATCATAACAGAACGACCCCCCGCTCTCTCCTATGCAGGAAACAAAGTTGCGCAGTTTTACTTGCGGAGAGTACAACTCTGTAAGCCGTTCTGCTGATCTTATTATTACACATTCTATCTATAATGTCAACCTTTAATTTTAAAACTTGTGTCAACAAGAATAACTCCTCCCTTTACTCGTTTGTATCTTTTCTTTGTTCCTTGTTCTCCCTCACATTCATCCTCAGTTCTAAAATACTGAGTACCAATGTGAAAATTCTCATAAGTTACCATATCGTGCATCTGTTTAGGAAGTCCTGCTACTGTCGGCTTTACTATTTCTTTTCCGTCTTTTATGTGTGTTTCCAAATAACATTTCTGTCTTATAAATAAACATTTTGAAAATTCTGATTCTACTTTCCATGCTCCTAATCTTACATCATCCAAATCAAATATTTTTTCTATATCTTCTTTTGATAATAAAGTGTGTACGCTGTCTGTATCACTATATAAATACATATCTATACCATATTTTTCTAATGAATAATCTCTTACCTTTTGAGAATGCCTAATTGTATAATCTCTTCCATACGCTGTAATGAATAAAGCAACTGGTAAATATACGCCATCTCTTTCTTCTGGATCTAACAATTCATAATGAACAATTCCATTTTTTAAATAAGGACGTTTACTTCTACATGTGATAGATAATCCAAATTTTCCATACAAAGAATTCATTAAAAGTTTGGCAACCATTCTTAATCCAGCATTGTTTTCAATAGATGCTTGTATCTTTACTTCTCCCCATTTGTCAACATATTCTACGAACTCTTTATGAATTTTAGATTTAAACATATATCCATCAATATATTCTAATGAATATGTGTTATAATGTTCCATAAATAAATCATAGTCAACCGAAGTTAAAAATAAATCTACAATCTCTCCATTTGATGAAACTAAATACTCATTTTCTTGAAAACTTAATGTGTGCTTGATCTGAATGGTTGGTAATTTTCCAGGTTTAATCGTAAAACCACATCGAATATGACATACGTACAAATCAAGAATTTTATTCTTCTTGTACTTTCCTGTATAATATACTGGACTTCCATATGGTAATTTACATAATTTCATTCTTGATGGAAACAAACTATTTGCATCTAATACATAACCATGTCCCTTTTCTTGTCCTTTATTTGCTGGATTTACATATACATACCCACCCTTATAGGCTTTTCGCAAATAATCATCTATATCTCTCTCTAATAGTGGAAAAGTTCTTCGAAACGCTTTCTTACCTCCCATAATCTCTTCGAAATCCATCAACGCATCGGAGCCTTGTGTCATTTTTGTTAGACCTTTTTCAAAGAAATATATGAGTGACATAGCATCTATTGTTACATCGTATCGTATGTATTCTTGTTCGTTTTCATCTGGAATATAACCTATTGGTCTGTATTTTCTATAATCGATTTCACCCTTTTGTATTGGTAAATTAAAAGCTTTTGCTGTTTGCGCAATGGATAAATTAATAATCTTTAAACTATCTCGTAACTCTATCGTATTTACTCCATTATTAATTTTCATAGAATAAAATGCGCCTTTATCACTAATTAAAGTTGTGAATTCATGGCCTTTTGGATTGCGATTACAAGTCCATTCATATCTATTTAATAATAAGTAGGATAGTATAAATTCTCCATCAAACTTTAAATTTCTAAAATAATAAATTGCACCATCGTATGAAAATGCATATTTCAAAAAGCTTTCAAAATCGATTCCCCAATTATAGTGATCTAAATTATAAATATTAATACAAGACCATGCCCAAACCCTACAATCTTCTTCTTCGGTAGTTGTCTCGAAATCAGCACAGAATTGATATCTCATCTATTTAATATTTGTTGCCATCTTTCAATAATATATTCTGCTGTTTCTTGCGCTTCGTCTCTATCACCCGGATAAATGAAATTAATTCCTAAATCTTCATTCCCTTTTGTGTAGTATGTTTCTATCAACTTATCTGCATCAATAGATTGTGCTAATTGTTCTAATTGTTTACCAGCCTTTGTATGACCTAATGAATCTCTGACCGCATTAATATAATTCTGCTTGTATTGCCATGAGCGCTTATTCCAATATTGAGGTGATGCTTTTTCTATTGCTTTTTTACTAAATTCTAAAAAAGTCATAGCTTTTTCATTATCTGGTTTCTTTAATTTATTTAATTTATATCTATTTAATCTTTTTACATTTTTATTATATCTTTGCATCGATCGTTGATAAATCTTTTTGTATGCTATGGGTAAATATTGATTATTATATTTAATAATCTTTTCTCCACCTTTTGATGTAAATTCTCTTAAATCTCTGATTAATACTCTAATATCTCTTGCATTTAAATTTCTTACTTCTTTTAACGATTGTGGCTTACTGAACCACATAGTGTAGTCAATATCTGATTTGCCTTGCAATCGTCTCATTTTTGAGTTAAAGCTTTTAACAGCTCTTGAATATTCTTCAAGAGCTGTTTTCTTAGCTTTAGTGATTTTATTCTTTTTCAAAAAAATCACCTGCTTTCATTTTTTATCGGGAAATATTTTTTAAAAGGATATCAAAATCTACAGTATAGTGAACAACTATGACTGCTTATGTACTATTAAATTTTCAATGTAATGTAAATAACTCTTCTAACGATTACTCGATGTCGTCCATAGAATGGTCTACATATTCGGAACCAAGTTTCCAATCAGAAATCCAAATGACATTCTTAGAGTACTCTTTTTCTTCTCCTGTTTCGTCATCTTTTACATGGATAGTCTTAGATGTAAAATTGGCGTCCTTTTTGTCTACTAAAATATTTAATGGACACTCTTCTGCCTTTGGCTGACCACATGCTTCTTTGAACTTTAACTGTACTGTAATTTCTTCACCAGCTTTTTTCACCGTAGACAGATAATTGTAAAAGGTTTTACCCTCTCTTGTAACTCTCTTTTTTGCAAATACTGTTAATTCCATTTATTATACCTCTTCATTATACTCTTTTACTTCTGTTGTTGCATACTGATCGAATAATTCATCTGACAATGTCTGAATAATTTCTCTTACTAAGCGCCATTCAATTAAGTTGAATTTAGAAGCTGTTGCTTTTCCATATTTTCTTTCGAGCGCTTTCATAATAGAATCTTCTTCATAACCATCTTTGATTCGAATATTCTCTAACTCATATGTTTTTTCTACCATAACTGGTTTCATCATCTCTTTGTCAAAATGATCAAATTCTACACCTGTTACTTCATAAATACTTTTTGTTCTTTGCATTTAAAATACCTCTTCTTTCTTAATTTGATAAAATTTATTTATATCAACGTTGGATCGATATAATATGACGATAATTAATGAAACATGGCTTGTAGTATAAATTTGCGTTTTGAAATCTTATTCGGCACGAAGAAAAAGGAGACCTCCCTTCTATGGTTTATTTAATATATTGAATATCGTCATAATTAATATTAATACCATCGTAGATATACAAAGTTGTTTCACTACATACTGGACAAAATTCTTCTAAACTGATATAAAAGCCGTTTATGTTTAAACAGTAGTCATGATTTACTATTGCTTCATTTATTCTGTTTCTTACTTGCTTCTTTGTCATATAATTTTTTCCTTTTTCTTTATACTCTTAGTATAGCATAGATTATGTAGTTTGTAAAATAAGTAATAATTATAAATCTTTATGGATTTGAGAGGATTGATAAGTTATACTTATAAATCAGCATCTAGTAAATGACATTTCTTCAAGTAAACCATTTTTATTCTGTAAATAATTGATTGCGTATGCTATATTATTTGTGCATACCTCTATTTCTTTACCATCTGTGAACTTCATATAAATATACCAGCCATCTACTGTATCTACTTGTGCTACTATATTTCCTATTAATTCTTGTTTCATTATTGCATCTCTTTCGGTATCTAGTGTATAGATGTCTGATCCATTATCTAATAATAGTCGTAGCATACTATTCCTCCTATTTAAGTCTAACTTTGTTTAATATAGCTATAGCCTGATCTATTAAATCACTTTCATAAGCTTCTATATACTTCTTATCTGAATAATATTTTAAATTTCGTATTAATGCTTTACAATAACCCATTTTATAAGATATTTCTATTAATTTATCAATATCTGAATTGAGTGATGGAGTTGGCGTTGTATTACTAAAATCCATATCTTCTACTTCCAATAATGATTTCATTTTTCTCACACAATTACTACAGTAATGACCTGGTACATTTTCTATTTTGCATAATAATGACATCCAATTAATACTTCCACATCTTGAACAAAGACCTTGTCCATTTCCCTCACATTTAGTAATTTTCATGTGTTTTACCTCCTTTAATTTGTGTGAAATGATGAAGCACTGATATTAGTGTTTTGTAATGTGTGGTGTGATTGAATATCTAATACAACTTTAGTTACTAAGAATGAAAATATTATAGTTGATACAATTAATAATACAATGGCAATGCATTTTAATAAGTTCTCTACTCTTGGTTTAATTAATAATATGACTGCATAATAAACTAAACATATTAATAACATAAATGTGATGACTGCTGTTGTTGCATCTAGAAATCTAAATACATTGAAATTCATAATTATACCTCCGATATACATAATGAAGCAAATGATACTAATAATAAACCAAATATTAATCTTTCATCAAATAATAAACACTCTATTAGTATCAATCCTATTCCAATTATTAATAGTAATTTGAACATATGCTGTAGTTTCTTTTTCATTGTTTTATCTCCTAAATATCTAATAAAATATCCAATATATTAATTCTTTCATCTGGATCTATTATTCCGAGCATTACTTCTAAATATAAAATTTCCTCAAAATAATGTAAATATATAATATTCTTTGTTTCTAAATATAAATTTTGTAGTTTTATTTCTTCATCTTTAATTATTTCTCTGTAATTAATCATATTATTTCACCTCCTTTAGTTCTTCTACTTTTTTATCTAGTTCACCATATGAAATCATATCTAGTTGTACTTCTAATGTTAAAATCTCTTGGTATTGTGCTAGGTAGTACATGTCATTTGATGCTTTGTATAATCTTCTTAATGTTTCCTCTTCCTTTTTAATTGCTTTTTCATATTTATTCATTTTATTTCCTCTTTTCTTTAATTGATTTGTTTATGCTTTGTTTATTTCCTTTTGTTAATTATATTATAGCACATTATCTGTATTTGTCAATATTTAAATTACATTTATTTATATTTTATTTATTAGTATATTTAATAGTATTTATTAGAACAACTTATAGAACACATGTATGTTAATTTTTTAACAATTATTTGCTGTTGGTGAGATAGTGGGAATGGGAAAATTTTTCATTATCTGT
>ERZ791934.1901-NODE-1901-length-16462-cov-3.703724_pt1 | contig 16462 bp, 18 predicted proteins | sample MGYA00510125_ERZ791934 | MGnify/ENA primary metagenome ERZ791934 (study PRJEB30046, sample SAMN00993240) | human gut metagenome | study: EMG produced TPA metagenomics assembly of the A metagenome-wide association study of gut microbiota in type 2...
TCGGTGTCAAAGAAGACCAGCTTGCAAAGATCAGCATCGCCGGCGCATTCGGAAATTATATCAGAAATACCAGCGCGATTCATATCGGATTGCTGCCAAAGATCGAGGAGGAAAAAATCCACTCATTAGGAAATTCAGCCGGCATCGGCGCCTCTATGATTTTGCTGTCCTGTGACAGCAAAGAGGAGGCTGAGAAGGTGGCGAGGGAGATTGAACATATTGAACTAGCCGCGAGAAGCGATTTCCAGGATCAATATATGATGGCAATGATGTTCTGATATACTGGAGCAAGGTGAAGATAACGATGAAGGTGGGGCAAACACACGCTTTGCAGCATGTGCCCCCCTTGTCAACTGAAAGTAACTGATAAACTACGACAGGACAAATAACGGAGGGCGGTATGTTAGAATTAAACAGGGATGATTTCACAAAAGCGGAGCTAGTGAAGGTGATGCGTTCTGACGATCCAGAGCTGCTGCAGGAGCTATTCAGCACAGCCAGAAAGATTCGAAAGGAAATACAGGGAAACAAAATCTTTGCTTACGGTTTTGTTTACTTTACTACGTATTGCAGGAACAATTGCAATTTCTGTTACTACAGGAATTCCAACGATATAGAGCGATACAGAAAGAACGAAGAGGAGGTTTTGGCTACGTCTAAAGCCTTGATCGAATCCGGCGTCAATCTGATTGACTTGACTATGGGAGAAGATCCGCAGTATCACCAGGAAAAGTTTGAAACGGTAGCGAATATCATAAAAAAAATTAAGGGCGAATACGATACGCCGGTCATGATATCGCCAGGCGTTGTCAGCAATGAGATCATCGATAATCTGGCAGATGCCGGCGCGGATTTCTATGCTCTGTATCAGGAAACCCATAACAGGGAGCTCTTTGCAAAGCTGAGAGTTGGCCAGGATTACGACGAAAGAATGAATGCCAAGCTCTATGCCAAGGAAAAGGGTATGCTGATTGAAGAAGGTCTCCTGGCCGGCGTAGGCGAAAATGAAGAAGATATCGTAGATTCTCTGCTGACTATGGGTGAGATTGGAGCCAGTCAGGTCAGAGTCATGAGCTTTATTCCGCAGGAAGGCAGCCCGATGGAGAACTGTGCAACACCAGATAGAATGGAAGAACTGAAGATTATTGCGCTGATGCGGCTTCTCTATCCGCAGGCTTTGATTCCGGCTTCTCTGGATGTAGACGGCATCAAAGGTCTTAAGGACCGGATCAATGCGGGCGCTAATCTGATTACATCCATCATTCCGCCGAAGTCCGGCTTTATGGGTGTTGCGCACAATACCATGGATGTAGATGAAGGCGGCAGAACTGTGGAGGAGGCGCGGGGTATCCTGGATCAGATGGGTCTGCGCATTGCGACGAGAGAAGAGTATAAAGAATTTATCAAAGAGGCAGGCAAATGAAGATTGCAATTGTTGGCGGTAAATTACAGGGGACGGAGGCGGTTTATCTAGCCTCTGCCTGTGGCTTTGAAAGTATTTTGATCGATGCGAATCCGAGCGTTCAGGCCGGCGCCATGGCAGACCGATTTGTCTGCGGCGATATCGTAAAGCGCGAGGAGCAGGTGATAAACGCCTTGAAAGAGGCGGATTTTGTTCTGCCTGCAAACGAAAACGACCAGGTGCTGGAGGCGGTCTGCGCCATCTGTGAGGAGGAAGGCCTGAAGCTGGCCTTTGATATGGACGCTTACCGTATTTCTCAATCGAAGATCAGATCGGACAAGCTGATTCATGAGGCCGGAATCCCTGCACCCCAATATTACCCCCACGGCAAAGCGCCTTACGTGATCAAACCGTCGGGAGAAAGCGGTTCGGCCGGTGTCAGGTATGCAGCGACAGCTGAGGAGGCGGAACGCTTTTTGGCAGAAAACGAGGATTCCGATCACTGGATCATCCAAGAATATCTGGAAGGTCCGTCTTATTCCATCGAAGTAATTGGAACTCCGCAGGCGGGTTACAGGACGTATACGATCACCCAGATTCACATGGATGATGTTTACGACTGCTGTAAGGTGACGGCTCCCTGTGATATTACGGACAGCCAGAAAGCGGAATTTGCGCAGATTGGCAAGGAGCTGGCAGAACTAGTGAATCTCCACGGCATTATGGACGTGGAGGTCATCGACGATGGAGAGGCTTTGAAGGTGCTGGAAATTGATGCCAGGATTCCAAGCCAGACGCCTATCGCTGTGCTCTATTCGTCAGGGATGAACCTGTTATCGGAATTAGCCGATGTGACTGTCTATGGAGATTTTCAATCGGTCCAGCAGGACGAGGGGAGATTTTCAGTTTACGAGCACTACCGGCGAGAGGACGGCCAGGTTGTGCAGGAAGGAGAGCACATGATGAGCGCGGCAAGGCCGCTTTCTATCTGGGCAGACCTCTTTGGCAGTAAAGTCGCCATCTCGGATTACAGCGAAAATACAGCGGATTTCAGAGGGATCTTTGTCAACTGGGCCGACAGCCTGGAGGAACTGGAAGAAATCAGATGTCATGTAAGGACAGAACTGGGGTTGTAAACGGACGGATTTTATGTAAATCTGCCCGGAAATAAATTATTCTCGGGTAAATCGGTCGGTATGCCTGTATTCTGCACTTTACAGTTAGGTAAAACTGTCTCGCAGCCAGACCCAAAATAGTTACCACAAAAGTTAGAAATATTATTAGACTGCCAATAGTAGTCATGATACAATACTTACATAGATACGGTATTGGAGGTGAATTTAGTGATGGTGAAGTTTACTGTAACGCAAGCCGAGCGAATCGGAGAGTTGAACGGCACTGCAGAAGATATCAACATGGAGTTTGAGACCACAGAAGAGCGGGATCAGGCTTTCAGAAAGATGGAAAAGGAAATGGTCCGTGAAAGCCGGAAAAAAATCAAAGAACTCTTGGATCACAAACACATCACGGGAAGCGTAGAAGTGGGCAGAACCCTGGAGCAGTGGCTCATGGGCGAAGGTTATACCAAAGTGGTAACACCGACCATCATCACTCGCGATATGCTGGCAAAGATGACCATCGACGAATTTCACCACCTGTCAGAGCAGGTTTTCTGGCTGGATAAGAAGAGATGTCTCAGACCTATGCTGGCACCGAATCTTTATGTCGTCATGAGGGAACTCAAGAGAATTACCAATGAACCAGTAAAGATCTTTGAGATCGGCTCCTGCTTCAGAAAAGAATCTCAGGGAGCACAGCATATGAACGAATTTACCATGCTCAACTGCGTGGAACTGGCTGCAGTAAAGGACGGCGACCAGGTGGAGGAGATGAAACGTCTCGCTCATAAGTCCATGGAGGCGCTGGGAGTATCAGAAGAAGAATACGAGCTGGTCGTGGAAGAATCAACTGTCTACGGCAGCACAGTGGATATAGAAATCAATGGAATGGAAGTGGCATCCGGCTCTTACGGACCGCATTTCCTCGACGCCCAGTGGGGTGTCTTTGATACCTGGGTCGGTATCGGCTTCGGCATCGAACGTCTGACCATGGCGCTAAACAAGAGCAAGACCATCAAACGCTACGGCAAGAGCATCACTTTTATCGACGGGCAGCCACTGAATATTTGACCTTAGAAAGAAGGGGTTATCATGACACGACTGAAGACGGAATGGGTAGAATACATGATCGACGGCATGGACGCTTATAATCAGTCTCTGATGCAGAAAATCGGCGTCGATCTGGCAGGACTTGCCATGCGTACCTTCCATATGACCCAGGCGGATTTTGACAGGGCGAGAGCCTGCAACAAAGTCGCGGTAGTTCCCATCACCCAAGGGGAAGGCATTATCGGCAGCTTCAGTGAATCTGTCGCAGCCATCGTAAGATCCATGGGATTTTGCGCGGACGTCATGCCCCATACCGATGTAGACGGTATCTACGACGGATATCAGAGAGGGTGCAACATCTTTTTCTTTGCAGATGACATCAGATATCTGGCACTGAATACGAAAACAAACAAGGCTTCTGACAACAATTATGCCACGGCGCTTGGCTTTATCGAAGTGCTGACGGCTTTGATGGAGAAACACGGCAAGCGTATTGCCAAAGAGAAGATTCTCCAGATCGGCCATGGAATTGTCGGCAGAGAAGCAGTTAAAATCCTTACATCGCGCGGCGTAGATTTTGATATCTACGACAAAGACCAGGAGACACTTGCAGAGCTATCTTGCAAGAAGCTGCAAGGTCCGGCGCAGATCAGGGACTATAGATATATTTTAGACTTTACCAATGAAGGCGGATGGCTGAAAGATGCGTATCTAAAGGATGCAATTCTCTATGCCAGCCCCGGCGTACCATATTCTATGGATCAGGCAGCAGAGGCACGCTTTGAGGACAAAGCGGTTCACGACAACCTGGAAATAGGCACTGCCATCATGCTGGGAGAAGCCCTTCAAATTTAAATATCATGGGGTGCGGATCGTATGGATCACATAGACTCTAAATCTATGCAGCCGGGTGAGACTCCCGGGCACCTCGCCATTCCACCCCAAACTTGTTTGGCTAGGTGGAATGGACAGCGTAGTGAAATCAGCCGCCTGTAGGCTGATGAACGGAGGAGTCCGGCTTGCCGGACGTTGCCATTTTTCCCCTTTTACGGAGGTAAACTTATGATTCAGATTGTATTGCTCAGTGGATTTTTGGGCGCCGGTAAGACGACTCTGATGCAGCGCCTGCTGGACACCTACAAAGATCACAAAATCGGAGTGATTATCAATGAATTTGGAGAAATCAATATAGATGCAAAATTAGTCAGCCGCGAGGGAATCGACATCGCAGAGCTGTCCAACGGTTCGATCTTCTGCGCCTGCATCAAAGACAAATTTGTGGACGGATTAATCGCCATGTCCAAGACGGATATCGAATATCTCTTTATCGAAGCGTCCGGCTTGGCTGACCCGTCAAATATGGGTGATATTATCTCCGGCATCAAAAAAGAGACCGATGATAATTTACTGATAAAAGGTTCTATCTGCATTGCAGATGGTGTCAGTTTCCTAGAATTGGTGGAAGTACTGCCAGCTTTGGAGCGACAGGTAAAACATGCCAATGCGGTCATCGTCAATAAGATGGATTTGATCGACGATGCATCGTTCAAAGAAATCTCTCAAAAAATAGGAGAAATCAATCCTGCGGTGAGGATTTACGCAGCAACTCATTGTAACGTGAACATCAAAGAAATCGTGGATCATTTTGCTCCAAATGTTGCCGGCAGTGAAGACACCACCAACACCTATGAGAGCAGACCGACGACCTTCATTGTCAGAGCAGATGAACCGGTAGAAAAAGAAAAGCTGATTGCATTCATCGAATCTATCGCTGACAGCAGTTATCGGATTAAAGGCTTTGCTCAGACAAAAGAAGAAGGTACTGTGGAGGTCAGCGGCGTGGTGAATCATCTGATTATTACGCCTTGGAATACAGAAGAAAATACAGAAATCGTCGTGATTTCTTCTGTTGGTATCAAGATGCTCAGTCTGATAACAGAAAGCGCAAAGAGGATCTTGGAAGGAAGGTTCTATATTTAAGATGGCTGACGATAAGAAAAGATATTACAGAAAAAATGTAGAGCTATTCGTTCTACTGGAAAAGATGAAACTGTGGCCGGCCAGAAGCGGGCTTCTCCATGGCATCAAAAACATCGAGGAGCATGGAAAATATGCGGTCATAACTACCCACTGCGGTAAAACGCTGCGAATTTATAACTCGAGAAATTCCAGAGCCGCCAGGTGGCTTCGCAATAAGTGGGCGGTAAAGCCTTGTAAACAGTGTCGTGTACCTGAATGGAAGCTGGAGAAATACTCAAAGACGTTTTTTGATTCTCATTATGGCAGCGACCTGATTCACAAGCGGTAATGCGAGGAGAGAAAGATGTATATTGACATGGACTGCCCTTGTCAGGGCAAAAACTTAGACAAACTGCTGCAGCCTCTGATACTCTGCATATTGGCCAGAGGCCAGGATATGCACGGTTTTGCGATCATCAAAGAAATCGCAAAGGTTCCGCGATTTGAAGACAAGGTGCCAGATGCCACCGGTGTCTACAGATATCTGAAAAAAATGGAAGGCTCAGGACTTCTGACCTCCAAATGGGAGCTGGACGAGGAAGACGACGCCGGAAAGCCGAAGCGGGTGTTCAGCATTACTGCGCAGGGCAGAGGCTGTCTTGCCAACTGGTCCCTGGCTTTGGTAGATTATGAAAAATATATTCACCAATTAGTGGAAATGATCAACGAATCAGTGTAAAATGAAAATATTGGACATAAAACCTGAGCGGATACAGATGTGTCCGCTTAATTTTTATAACATAGGAAATATCGTCCGAAGGGCGTATTTCCGTATGTTTCAAAGAACGTACCTTACGAAGCGTCGCCCCTTGCGGGCGACATCGTGCATAGGAGCGACGCTCCGTTATGCACTCGTATTTTAATTGAGAGGAAGTGAGGGTTTGGCTTACATCGCCTTGTATTGGAGCGCCATGGTAATCGGATATTACATCGGCAGCAAGAAACGTGACCATGGGGACAGATTTTTAAAACCCACGGATGTAATCATGATGGCATCCGTTTCTCTGCTGGTGTTTTTGATGGGGATTCGCATGGGTTCCAACGAAGAAGTCATCCGCAATCTGGGCACCATCGGCCTGCAGGCGCTTTTGGCGACCGTGCTTTTGATGGCAGGGGCAGTGCTGTCTGTGACTGTGACGCGCAAGCTGCTGCACATCGACAAGTGGGGCAGGCTGGAAGGCCATGCCATAGCAAAAGAATCAGCAGAACTGGAGCAGTACGAGAAGCAGGAAGAAGAGGAAGAGAAATCATCCAATCTGATGACCTGGCTGATCCTGATCTTCGTCGTCCTGGGTATTTTTGCAGGCTACTTCCTTGTGCGGGTGTACATTCCAGACATAGACGGATTCAACGACAAAGCTGGCATTATTATGACTTGCGGATTGACCCTTCTGCTGGGCGTGATCGGCTTTCAGATGGGAATTGCGGGCACGGTCGTTGAGCAGCTGAAGTTAATCGGCTTTCGGGTATTGATCTTCCCTGTTGCCGTGCTGATCGGTACTGCTGTCGTGGGCGCGCTGATGAGTCTCATTCTGCCGCTGACACTGCGGGAGAGCCTGGCTGTCAGTTTCGGTTTCGGCTGGTACACCTTTGCGCCGGTGGCTATTTCCAATGCGGGCCACGTCATCGCCAGCGCAGTTTCCTTTATGCACAACGTATTTCGCGAGATGGGCGGCATCGTGCTGATTCCGCTTCTCGCCAAAAAAATCGGCTATATCGAGGTGACCAGCCTGCCGGGTGTGGCAGCCATGGACATCGGACTGACTTTGGTGGAAAAGGCGACCCGCCCGGACATCATCGTCTATTCCTTTGCCATCGGCATGTCGCAGAGCCTGCTGGTGCCTCTCTTAGTACCACTAGTAATAGGAGCGTAACAACATATGAAAAGATTTACAGGAAGCGGCGACTATGTCGCATCAAAGGAGTTAATGAACGCGGTCAATGTGGCTATCGCTTTAGAGAAACCTTTGTTGATCAAAGGGGAGCCGGGCACAGGCAAGACCATGCTGGCAGAAGCCATCGCGGACGCGCTGCAGATGAAGCTGATCATCTGGGGCATCAAATCCACGACCAAGGCGCAGGAGGGGCTGTACGTCTATGATACGGTGCAGCGGCTCTATGACAGCCAGTTCGGCGAGGGTGATGTCTCTGACATCAAACAATACATCAAATTGGGCAAGCTGGGCGAAGCTTTTACCTCGGAGGAACAGGTCGTCCTGCTCATAGACGAGATCGACAAGGCGGATCTGGAGTTCCCCAACGACTTGCTCTGGGAACTGGACAAGATGGAGTTCTACATCAACGAGACGAAGGAAACCATCAGGACCAAACACCGTCCCATCGTCATCATTACCTCCAATGCGGAAAAGGAACTGCCGGATGCGTTTTTGCGCCGCTGCATCTTCCACTATATCGAATTTCCTGACCGGGAGAAGATGGAGGACATCATCCGGGTTCACTACGGAGATATTGAGAAGAAACTGGTCGCCGCAGCCATGAATGCCTTCTATGCAATCAGAGATATGCGTCAGATTCAGAAGAAACCCAGCACGTCGGAGCTTCTTGACTGGATTCAGGCGCTGCGTATCAGCGGTGTCGATGTGAGGAAAATTGAAGAACACGTTCCCTATATCGGTGTATTGCTCAAAAAGAATCAGGACATCGATATCGCTAGAGAATACCGCAGGGGAATGTAGCGATGTTTATCGAATTCTTTTATCTGCTGCGCGCCAAGGGGCTTTCCATCTCGCTGGACGAATGGCTCTGCCTCATCAAAGCGCTGGACAAAGGCCTGGCCATGAATTCTCTGATGGAATTTTATTATCTGTGTAGAAATATATTGGTCAAGACAGAGAGCGACTATGACAAATTCGACATGGCTTTCGCTGAATACTTTCAGGGAATTCAGACTGTAGATGAGATTCCCGAGGAACTGTGGAACTGGCTCAGTGCCGATGAATTGGGACGGGAACTTGACGATATGCCCGCCTGGGCCAGGGAATATGACTTTGATGAGCTGATGGAGATGTTCCGCCAGCGTCTCGCCGAGCAGGACGAAAAGCACGACGGAGGCAATTACTGGATCGGCACAGGAGGTACCTCAGCGATGGGCCACGGCGGCTACAATCCTGCCGGCATCAGGGTCGGCGGTCACGGTCGGCACCAGTCGGCTGTCAAAGTGGCAGGCGAGCGCAACTTCAAAGATTTCCGCCAGGATACAGCTTTGGATATCCGCCAGTTTCAGATGGCATTCCGCAAGCTGCGTCAGTTTTCGACACGGGTGGAAACAGAGAAGACGGAGCTGGATATCGAGGCAACCATCGACGCCACCTGCAACAATGCGGGGCTGCTGAAGCTGGTCTACGAAAAGCCGCGGAAGAATACGGTCAAGCTGCTGCTTCTCATTGATTCCGACGGTTCCATGGCGCCCTATAGCAGCTTGTGCAACCAGCTCTTTCAGGCTGTGCATCAGTCGACCCATCTGAAGGATCTGAAGACCTACTACTTCCACAACTGCATCTACGACCATCTGTTCACAGATCCAGCGTGCAGGCGGGGAGACTGGACTCCGACGGATTGGGTCTTCGGCAATCTGGACAGCGAGTACAAAGTGATCTTCGTGGGGGACGGAGCGATGTCGCCTTACGAGCTGCTGGCTGTGGGCGGCAATCAGGACTGGTATGCCTATAACGAAGAACCGGGGATCGCCTGGCTTCACAAATTCAGACAGAGATACAAGAAATGCATCTGGCTCAATCCGATCAAAGAAGGCCGCTGGGACTGGACCTATGGATCGAGGACGATCAATATGATAAGAGAAGTCTTTCCCATGTTCGAGCTGACCTTAGACGGTCTGGACAAGGGCATACAGAAGCTTCTGGTAAGATAAAACAGGATGGCTTTGCCAGCCTGTTTTCGACTTTATGCGGAATGGGAGATAAGAATGAAAATATTATTAGTAGAAGATGAAACAATTCTCATGAAAGCCACAGCAAAGGGGCTGCGCAAATCTGGTTATGCCGTAGATTGTGCGGCAGATGGAGCAGAAGCACTCCGACAATACGTTCTCAATGAATATGATCTGATGATTCTGGATCTCAATCTGCCAAAAGTAGACGGCATGGAAGTGCTCAGACGAATCAGACAGCAGGACCAGGAACTGCGCATTTTGATCTTATCCGCACGAGACAGTGTGGAGGACAAAATCGGAGGATTGGATGGCGGCAGTAACGACTACTTGACAAAGCCTTTTGATTTTCTGGAATTGGAGGCGCGGATCAGAAATCTTTTGCGCCGCCATTTTGAACAGAAGAGTGTCCAACTGCGCTGCGGAGCACTGCGTGTAAATATGGCTGATAGAAGTGTATTTTGCAAAGAGCAGAGCGCAGCTTTGACAAAAAAAGAATATGGCATTTTGGAATACCTTCTGACTCACAAAGGACGAATTTTAAGTGCAGAAGAAATCATTGAACACGTGTGGGACAGCGAGGCAGACCTTTTCTCAAACGCCTTTAAATTTCAGATTCATTCTCTTAAGAAAAAACTGGAGCAAGCCGGTCTGCCGGAAGGATATATTACGAATCTGCGGGGACAGGGATACAAATTATCTGAGCCGGAGGAATTAAAATAATGAAGAGGAAAAAATCACTGCAGTGGCAGATTACCACTCTTGTAGGTGTCATTTTGATAGTTACCTGCGTTATTCTGACTGTAAATTCTATCTATTCTGCCAGAAATTATTACGGCAATTGGGCGGAAATCTATGAGGACAGTGCGGACTTTTCTATGCTGACAGAAAATGACGATGTGAAAGCGGATTCTTTACAGGAAGACGAGATCACTTTTGTGGACGTCATGAGGGACTTTTCAGAGCAGGGTATTTTGGCCATGGCCTTCGCCATCATCATCTCCCTGGCACTGGTCTATTGGCTTACAGGAAAGAAGATGAACCCCCTTCGTCGTTTGACCGCTGATATTCACGCCATTGACGAAGAAACGATGAATCGAAGTCTGAAAGTATACGGCGGATCGGCGGAAGTTGAACTGCTGACAGACTCTTTTAATGGAATGATGGAGCGACTTGATTGCGCTTTTCAAGTACAGAAACGCTTTTCTGCTAATGCGGCTCACGAACTGAAAACGCCCCTCGCAGCCATGAAGACGACCCTGCAGGTGTTGGAAATGGAGGCAGAGCCGTCAAAAGAAGATTATGAGGAATTTGTGCAGGACGTAAAATACAGCTTAGATCGTCTCATCGGCACAGTGGATCATCTGCTGATGCTGTCTGGAAAGGAGATCAAAAATGTCAAAGAGCCTGTTCGTCCGAGAGAACTGCTCGTACAGGCCGTCAATCAATTAAAAGCCAAGGCGGAAGAAATGAATGTCGCAGTAGATATTTCAGGGTCAGACTGTATCATAACAGGAAATAAAGAGCTGTTTTACAGGGGGTTTTATAACCTGATTGACAACGCTATTAAATATAACAAGAGAAACGGACATGTTCGTATTACGATTGGAACCGAAGGAAAACAAAACTTTGTATCAATCGCAGACAGCGGCGTCGGCATGAACGAACAGACCTTGCAAAATGTCTTTGAACCGTTCTTTCGGGCAGATGAGTCCAGATCGCAGAAAATTCCTGGCTCCGGTCTGGGGATGTCAATCGTCAGGCAAATTTTCGACACTTATGAGGCGGAAATCCAAGTGGAGAGTCGTGAAGGGGAGGGCACAACGATAAAGATCTTTTTCTGCAGGTGAAAATCTAACTTTATTCTAACTTTTCTTTTGTTAAGATTGTTATATCAAAACAAAAGGAGTTGAACACAGAAATGAAACGTAAATCCGCGATCAAAGCTTTGACGTTATTGCTGAGTGCGATTTTGATTTTGTCCAGTACAGTCAATGTCATGGGCGCAGCCGCATCAAAGACGGCAAATAACAGCATCAAGGCCGGCAAGGCTGCGACATATTTGTTAAAAGCGGCAGATGATTATAATAAGAAAATCAGTCGTAAAGATCTGCTAAAGGGGATGAAGGCAAAAAATAAACTGACCCGTATTCAGGGCATCATCATGGTCAGCAGAGCCTTTGGCACTTTGCCGAAGCCGAAAGGGAATAACCTTCGGCTCAGTGATAAGAATGTAAAGTTTACAGACGTGCCAAAGTCGGGAAAGGCAGCGGTGCGTAATCTTATCAGAGGAGGCATTTTGGTCAATACAAAGAGTGGAAAATTAAGACCGAAAACACTCATGTCCGAACAAGAACTGAAGACTCTGGTGAGGCGTATCTATACCCTCTATGGAACGAATTTGAAGGATGATTTTTACGCCAGTGTCAATAAAAACGCTCTCGATCATAAGAAGATACCGCCGGGAGAAACAGAAGGCGGCGGTACGGCGGATCTGAACCAGAAGGTCAATCAACAGGTACAAGAGTTGATTATGGAAATTGTCAACGGCAGCGGCTATCAGAAGGGCAGCATGGAACAAAGGATCAAAGACTTCTATAATAGCGCTGTGAATGTAGAAAGGCGGAATGCGCTAGGCGCAAAACCTTTAAAAAAATATTTAGAGGCCATTGATCGGGCAGAAAATTTGCAGGAACTGACGCAATCACAGATTTTGTCAGTGAGGGAAATCAACAGCGGCGGACTCTTCAGCGTCATGTATATGACAGACTATCGAGATACACAGAACATGATTATGATGGTGGGAAGCCTTTTTGAACCGTCGATGTCAAAAGAGGCCTACGAAGATTTGCAGAACAAAGAGCGAAAGGCATATGTGAAATTGAATACGACATTGTTGAAGCTTTCTGGCGAGACGGCAAAAACAGCGAAAAAGCAGATAGACGAACTGCTTGCCTTAGAGAAACAGGCTCTCAAGTACATACCAAAAGACAGCGATTATGCAGATACGAGTAAGATGAATGAAATCGTATCCATTGCAGAATTGCAGAAACTGATGCCGGAGATTGATGTCAAGGGACTGATTGAGGCTGGCGGAAACAAAATACCAGCGGAAATCAATATACAGAGCCCGAGGTTATTCAAAGGTATTGCAAAATTGCTGCAGAAAAAGGAGAACTTAAACGCATTAAAAACTGTGCTGAAACTGAACATTCTCACAGAGAATTATCTCAATCTCAGTGATGCGTTCAGAGCTGCCTTTAATGAGTATAATCAACAGATCATGGGTGAAGAACCCGATGACAGCTCGGCGGAGGAAGTGGCTGGCGCTCTGGTAACCGATGCGCTGGGCGATGATATCGACCGACTCTACGTCGAAAAGTTCTTTTCAAAAGAAGCGAAAGAAGACCTGGAGAAGCTGGTAAAACAGTTCATTGAAGTCTATAAAGAACGAATTGAAAAGTTGGACTGGATGAGCGAGACTACAAAGAAAAAGGCCGTCGAAAAGCTGGATGGAATGAAATTTATCATCGGATATCCCGACCGGTGGAGCAACCGTTTAGAGCAACTGACTATTACAGATGACTATTTTGAAAATCAGGTGTCAGTTTCAAAATTAGCCAGCAAGAGATTCCGGGAAATGGCAGAAGGAAAGATAGACACCGCTGGCGAAATTGGTATGCCGTTGACCATGGTCAACGCCTATTACGATCAATATACGAACACTATGGCCTTTCCGGCAGCAATCCTGCAGGCGCCAAACTATGATGTCAATGCATCATTAGAAGAGAATTTAGGCGGCATCGGTACGGTCTTTGCTCATGAGATCAGCCACGCTTTTGATAATACCGGAGCAAAATATGACAAGGACGGACTGGAAGTCAACTGGTGGACCAAAGAGGATTATGCAGCTTTTCAGAAGCTGTGCGATCAGACAGTGGAATTCTATAATGGGTACGAATCTGCACCAGGTATCAAAATAAGCGGCAAGAGGACCCTGGGCGAAAATATAGCTGATATCGGGGCAGTAGCATGTGCCTTGGAAGTGTTGAAAAAGACGGACAATCCAGATTATGACAAGTTTTTCGTAAGTTACGCCCAGTCCTGGCTGAAAGTGACTACGAGGGCTTACCTCAAAGGCTTGCAGCAGGCTGATGAACACAGCCCGAGCAATCTGAGAGTCAACAGAGTGCTGAGTAACTTTGACGAGTTTTATCAGACTTATAAAATCAAAGCCGGGGACGGCATGTATGTACCTAAAGGACAGCGAATCAAAATATGGTAAACTAAAAACAGCTGCCTGACTGACGGAGAAATCCGCAGCCGGGCAGCTGTTGTTTTCTGTATGTTTAGCTGAAATAGCGGAATACGCCTTTGACTTTTCCGAGGACCTTGACATCCTTGACGATGATAGGGCTCATGGTGTCGTTCTCCGGCTGCAGTCTGATGTGGCCGCCCTCGTTGTAGAAGGTCTTGACTGTGGCCTCACTTTCAAAACCATCGATCATGGCCACGACGATTTCTCCATTGCGGGCGGTGTTCTGCTGTTCAACCAGAATCAGGTCGCCATCCATAATACCGACATTGATCATGCTTTCCCCGCGAACGCGGAGCATGAAATTGTTCCCGGCCGCATAACGGGCAGGTACAGGAAACGTCTCTTCTATATTCTGTTCGGCAAGAATCGGCGTTCCGGCAGCGACGCGGCCGATAATAGGAATGTCGATGATGTCTTCTCTCTCTGCAAGGTCTGCAGGAGCAGTCTCAGCGGGCATAGATGCTTCTTCCAAATCGACAACCATCAAAGCTCTCGGTTTGGACGGATCTTTCTTAAGAAAACCTTGTTTGACCAGGCTCTCGATATCCTTGTGCGCAGTGGATGTCGATTTGATGCCGATGGCTGTGCAGATTTCTCTGACGGTAGGAGGATAACCCTTGGTCTTGATCTCGTTCTTCATAAATGTCAATATCTTCTGTTCTCGTTCTTTTAAATTGGCCATATCCTGTCGCTCCTCCTAATTTACCTCAATTTTGTAATCTATGTCTGTTCGTAGTATATCATAAGGCGAACAAAAAGTAAACGTTTGTTCACAAAATGCCGCTGCTTAAATGATGAATTCTAAAAATTGGCATAACTGGTTGATAAAAAATTGACAGAGCTTTCGTTGATAATGTATAATTATAGATAGAAATTATAATTGGGGGAGTTTTCGGATATGTTCAAGAATTGGATGAAGACGACAATTTTACTATATGTGCTCTGGTTCATTTTGTCAGGGAGAACGGAATCAAAGTTCCTCATGCTGGGATTGATTTCGTCTATGGTCATCGCCTCGCTCTGTCAGCCCATGCTGTACATCGACAATAGACTGGAAAAGCGAAAACATTTTATTTTGGATCTGCATTATGTCAAGTTTATCGGTTACTGGGTCTGGCTTCTGGGTGAAATCGTAAAATCCAGCCTCTCTGTCTGCCGCCTGATTATCAAGAAAAAAATCGAAATCGATCCCCAGGTCATTCAATTTCAATGTCATTTCAAGAATCCCATTGCAACGACGCTCTTTGTCAATTCTATCATACTGACGCCCAGCACTGTAACCGTCAATGTAGATCACAATAACGTATTTACGGTTCATGCACTTACTGTAGAAGCGGCTGAAGATCTTCTTGCCGGAGAGATGCAGCGGAGGATTGCAAGGGTATTCGATGAGTTTAATTCATAAGGAGATATGGAGTTAGTTTATGGATTTGATATTTAAAATTTTGATGTACGGCACGATTTTTATCATAGGAGTCATGCTTCTGCGCGTGTTTCGCGGTCCGTCGGTATTTGACCGTCTCAACGGCATGTTCGTTATCGGTCTGGATGTGATCGTGGTCTTGCTGCTGGTGGGATATACCGACGGCAGGGAGGCGATGTATATCGACATCGCGGTCTCTTATGGCGTTCTGGGTTTTATCACTTCCGTTATTGTTGCTAAGTTCATGGGAGGGAAAGAAAAACATGATGATTAGAGAGGTTATCACTGCAATTCTGTTGATTCTCGGCTTTATTTTTTTAGTTTTTTCCGCCCTCGGCGTCATGCGTCTGCCTGACTTCTATACGAGACTGCACTCTTCGGGAATCGGAGAGACTCTGGGAATCGTGCTCATCGGCCTTGGGCTGATTATTTATGAGGGCTTCAATATATTGTCAGCGAAAATCCTGTTAATCATGGTATCCATTTTCTTAGTGAATCCGGTGGGAACCCATCTCATTGGAAAAGCCGCCATGGAATCGGGACACAGACCTTGGGAGGAGGAACATAAAGATGCAAGCATTTCTGATTGAGGCAATTCTGCTTTTATTTCTGATCGCGATTACGATCGTCATCATTTTAAACAAAGACCTATTGGCGTCTGTCATTATTTATTGTGTATTCAGTTTCTGCACCATGCTTCTGTATATTATGATGGGAGCGCCGGATGTAGCCTTTACAGAAGCGGTCATTGGAGTAATTTCAACGATCTATTTCGTTATTGCAATCAGGACGACGGACAGGTGGTGTAAATGATGAAGGGCAACAAGAAAAAAGTTGCAGGCATGATGATGCTGGTTTTTATTGTCATCATATGCTGGGGACTGATTGACCTTCTGCCTACCATCGGTGATCCGGATTCAGCGCCAAACACGCACATTTCCAAAGTCTTTATCGAAGAAGGCCCGGAGCAGACCGACGCGGCAAACTTGGTGACAGGCGTACTGGCGGATTACAGGGGGTTCGATACCTTCCTGGAGACGACAGTGATGTATCTGGCAGGTTTTGCTGTTGCTATGGTCCTGTCCAACTGGCTTCGAAAGCATTGGAATGCAGATATTTTTCGCGCTACTGAGTCCTTTGGCGGCATCGATGTCAAGGTGACCATGCCCTTCATCATTCTCTTTCTGCTTCTCTATGCTGCCTACGTGCTTTTCCACGGCGAAGT
>ERZ791934.1908-NODE-1908-length-16377-cov-6.174243_pt1 | contig 16377 bp, 8 predicted proteins | sample MGYA00510125_ERZ791934 | MGnify/ENA primary metagenome ERZ791934 (study PRJEB30046, sample SAMN00993240) | human gut metagenome | study: EMG produced TPA metagenomics assembly of the A metagenome-wide association study of gut microbiota in type 2...
AGGCTGTTAGCTACCGCCCAAGCGGAGCCCGGAGATGCAGGTGCTGTCACGCCAGGAACTCCAGCGATTTCTCATTCAGGCCAAGGCGGATGGCTACTTTGAACTGTTCCTGCTGGACTTATCCACTGGTCTTCGCCGAGGAGAACTGCTGGCCCTACAATGGTCCGACCTGGATTTGGATACCGGGACATTGTCCGTGACCAAACAGGTCTATGAGGTAAATGGAAAGATGCAGCTGAGTGTCCCCAAGACAAAAGCCTCTATCCGCAAATTGGTACTGCCGCCTGCCGTGGTGGAGGTGTTCCGGGAATATCAAAAGACGGCGGACTCCCGCTGGCTGTTCCCCTCCCCGGTGAAAGAGGATGCGCCCCTGACGCCGGGCGAGGCGGCCAGGCGGCTCCACGGCATTCTGGAGCGGGCCGGGTGCAAGCAGGTGCGCTTCCATGACCTGCGGCACCCGTATGTCAAGCACACGACAAAAATTTTTAGCTTGCGCTCGATGGCTTTTCAAGCGCAGGCTTATCCTGATGCTCGGCGAAAAACTCGCGGAGCTTGTCAGCTTCATCGGGGAGGACAAAGCCAAAGCCCTGTCCGTCCACTCTGCAATAGAAAGCGATTTTCATGACTGCCACCTCAATCAAAAATGTCCTGGATTTTGTATGCGATCTCGATGCGCTTATCGGGATATACCAGCACCCGGTCGATCAACAGCTCGGCCAGCTCGGTGGTCAGCGTGTCCGCATCGAAAATCGCCTTGGACGCTTCCTTGCGGCTGTCCTGCCGTGCCTGTTCGTCCTGCTTCTGTTTCGCCTGTGCCAATACTGCGGCATAGGCGTTTTTTGTTTTCAGCAGCAGCTCGTTACACGCGGCCTTTTCCGCCTTGTAGGTGTTAAGGTCAATCTCGCCCATAAGATAGTGTTCGTAAAGTGTGCGCTTGCCGTCTTGCAGCGTCTCGATCTGCTGCTCATATTCGGCGCGTTCCGGTACGGAGGCATCCACCCGGAGCGAACCGTCCGGGGCAAACGGTGCGGCGGCTTCCATCTGCTTTTTCAGCGTCAGGAATACCGCTTGTTCCAGCTCTGCGGCGTTCAGACGCATCTTGTGGCAGCGGCTTTCTACGTCCGCCTCGGAATGGCGGCAGTAATAATACGAGGTTTTCTGCATGGTGCGGGACAGCGCATGACCGCAGCAGCCACAGAAGGCTTTGCCTTTCAGCGGGTAGTCCCGCTTCTTTTTGTTGGGCTGGGAAAAGCGGAGCTGGCTGGCCTGCACGGTATCAAACACGGCTTTCTCTACGATGGCCGGGTGATGGTCAGGGATGATGTACCATGATTCTCTGTCCTTCAGGTGGCTTCTGGTGCCGCCTACTTCGAGAACCGCCCGCTTGCCGATCACATACACGCCGGTGTAGCGTTCGTCCTCCAAAATGCGGAGAATAGTGGATGTACTCCAAATCCCGTGACAGCGGGAAATATCATGGGTGTGATTGCCGTGCGCGGCTTTGTACTGGCCGGGAGTGGGGATGCTTCTGCGAAACAGCTCCCGCGTGATGGCGGTGGCGTTGATGCCCTCGGCGGCAAGCTGGAAGATGAGCTGCACAACGGCAGCGGCCTCCGGGTCAGGCTCCATTCTGCCATCGGCGCTTTTGCGGTAGCCGTAAGGACAAATCTTGCTCTGATACTCGCCTCGCTGCATCTTGGCGTACTTTGCGCTCTTGGTCTTGATGGACATATCGCGGCTGTAATACTCACTGATGAGATACTTGAACGCCACATCCATGCCGCCGGTGTCGCCCTTGAATTTGCTGCTGTCAAAATCGTCGCTGATGGAAATGAAGCGGGTATGGAACAGTGGGAGCACACGCTCGATGAAGTATCCAGTTTCAATGCTGTTGCGCCCGAAACGGGAAAAATCCTTGACAATGATGCAGTCGATCTGATTGGCCCGCACCAGCTCAATGAGCTTCTGCACCTGCGGACGCTCAAAATTTGTACCGCTATATCCGTTGTCGATGAACTCCATGATCTCCGCGTTCAGAGCTTCCGGCATGGAAGCTGCATACTCATGGAGGACAAGGCTCTGATTTTCAATACTCAGACTGTCGTACTTGTAGTCCTCAATGGAGAGGCGTATGTAGAGGGCAATCACATATTTCTGCATTGTTCCAGCACCTCCGCATAGGTTTCAAACTCGCTCTGGAAGCGATAGCGCACCGTGATCTGCTTATTGTGGGATACCTCAATGCGGTCGATCAGCCGCTCAATGAGCGCACCGGTCAGCGCACGGTCGGTCTTGATCTGTGCAGCATCCTGTTTCAGCGCCCGGTGCTGCTTGGTTTGGGCATCCATTGTCCGCAGACCGTCCTCCAACTGTTCCATTTCCACGGCAAGATCGGCAATGCGGCTTTCGTACTTTTCCTTGTAGTCGAAATATTCATCCTTGGTGAGAACGCCTTGAACAAGGTTTTCATACAGGCTCCGCACGATACCGCGAAGCCGCTGGATTTCCTGTTTGCGGCTGGTGATCTTCTCCCGCAGCTCAGCGCGGTCAGCGGCCTGCCGGGGCAGTTCTGCAAGGGAGAGGGTGTATTGCCCCAGCGCCGTATCAAGCGCGTCCTGAAGCATATCTGCCAACATATCCAGCAACGCATCCTCGCGGATGGTCACGCCGGGGCAGGCATCCTTGCTGATTCGGCTCCTGCTCAGACAATGGTAGAAGTACACATCGTCGGACTTCTTACGGATGTTTCTCTGCCGGTGCAGGCTGCCGCCGCAATGGGCGCAGAACACCTTGCCTTTGAGCAAATTCGGTGTGTATGCGTTGATCTCCCGCGCCTTGGCGCGGCTGGCGGTCTGATTGAGAATTTCCTGCACCGCCGCGAACTGTTCCCGGCTGATGATGGCCTCATGGGTGTCCCGCACCACCGTCCATTCCTCGGCATCAGCCTTGACCTGCCGGTGATCCACGGTTTTGGTCTGCCCCTGAACGAGATCTCCGGTGTAGACCTCGGAGCGGAGAATGACGCCGACCGTTCGGGTCTGCCACTTGCCGCTGCCGAGCAAATTTTCGTGGGTGATCTTTCCCTGCATCTTCTTGTAGTGGCTGGGGGTGAGGATGCCAGCCTCGTTCAGCCGCACGGCGATGGTATTCAGGCCAGCGCCCTCGGAAGCCCAACGAAACATCCGCTGCACCACGACGGCGGCAACGGGGTCGATGATAAGCTGGTGGCAATCGTCCTCGGCTTTCAGATAGCCGTAGGGAGTACGCGCACCGATGAACTTGCCGTCCTTCATGGCCTGCCGCTGCTGCGCCCTGATCTTGCGCCCGATGTCCAAAGCGTAGGCTTCGTTTATCATGTTCCGCAGCGGAATGATGATACCGGAATGGGCATCCTCTGGGGCGGCGGTGTCGAAGTTTTCATTGACCGCAATAAAGCGGATATTACGGATGCGGAAATACTGTTCGATGTAGTAGCCGGTGTCGATGGTGTTCCGCCCCAAACGGGAGAGGTCTTTCACAATGACGCAGTTGACGTGACCAGCCTCAATATCTGAGAGCATCTGCTGAAAGCCCGGACGGTGGAAGTTTGTCCCGGTCGCGCCGTTGTCAATGTAGGTATCGTACACGCTGATCTCCGGGTACTGCTCCAGATAGCGGGCAATAATCATCTGCTGGGTTTCAATGGATACGCTGTGCGTGTGGGTATCCTCCACCGAAAGGCGGACATAGATCGCGGCGCGGCAAGCGGCGTCAGCCTCCTGCACGGCCACCGCAGCCGTTTCTTTTCTGCTTTTCCTTGCCATGCTCAGCCCACCTTTCTCTGTTCGTAATCTTTCTGCTGCGCTGCCAGCGCCAGAAGCTGCAACGCCTTTTTGTATTCGTCCTCATGGGTAAAGGTAATATCCAGCTCCTTCTTCCCACGGACGCGGATGCTCTGTACCATGTGAATGAGCGCCCTGCGGTCTAAGGTTTCCAGCGTGGAGAACTGCGTAAACTGTGAAATCCAGCGGTTGCGCTCACTCCGGTTTTCCAGCACCTCCGTGAGTTTTTCCTTGAGAACGCGGACGCTCTCGCGGATGTCCTCGGCCTGCTTGGTGTACTTTGCCTTATAGGAAGCGTATTCTTCCTTGGTAAGCATACCCCCCACAAGACTCTCATAAAGCCGTGCCTTGAACTCCAGCACCTGCTCCAACCGGCGCTCGTTGTCGGTGATGTGGTCGCTGTATTCCTTGGCAAGCGCCTGATTGATGCTGGTCTGGTCAATGCCGGTCAGCAGCGCCTCCAGAGAAGCAATATTGCCGATATAGGCTTTCAGGCTGTCCCGCACACAGTCGATCAGGCTGCTTTCTTTCAGCATGACCGGATGGGCGCAGCCCTTTTTCTTGCCGGTAGGACAATAATAGTAGTGGTACTCCTTGCCGTTTGCACGGTTGGTCTTGCGGGTCATGCGGCTTCCGCAGCACCCGCAGATCAGAATACCGGAGAACAGGTACACCGTATCCTCGTTGGGAGAAGTGCGGGTATCCAGTCCCTTAATGCGCTGCACCAGCTCAAAATCCTGACGGGCAATCAGCGCTTTATGGGCATCCGGGACGCGCACCCACTCGGAGGCGGGGCGCTGCTCCATCTGCTTGATCTTGTAATGCGGCGTACCCTGTTTGCCCTGCACCAGCGTTCCGGTATAGGTTTCGTCCTGCAAGATGCGGATGATGGTGGTTGCCGACCATTTGCAGTCAGCCTTGTCTGCGTATCCCTTTTTCGCGTAGGGCAGGCCGTTGTTCTTCTTGTATGCCAGCGGAGAGAGAATGCCCAGCTGGTTCAGCTCTGATGCGATCTTAGAGGCGCTTGCGCCCTCCAGCCGCATACGGAAGATGTCGCAGACAACGCGGGCGGCGTAGGGGTCAGGGACGAGCAAATTCTTGTTGTCCTCGGCTTTCATGTAGCCGTACACCGGGAACGCGCCGACGAAATCGCCGTTGCGCCGCTTCACGTCCAGAGAAGAACGGGTCTTGATGGAACTGTCCCGGCAGTAGGCTTCGTTCATAATGTTCTTGACCGATACGGCCAGATCATCGCCGCTGTCGTGGGCGGTGTCGATGCTGTCGGTGATGGCGATGAAGCGCACCCCATAGGCCGGGAATACCCGGCGCAGATACCGGCCGGTTTCAATGTACTCGCGCCCCAGCCGGGAGAGGTCTTTTACAATGACGCAGTTGATATTTCCATCGGTGACATCCTGCATCATTTCCTTGAATGCGGGACGGTCGAAGATGATGCCGCTGTATCCATCGTCGATCTTTTCGGAAACGACCTCAATATCCGGGTTGTGCTCCACAAAGTTTTCAATGAGCTTGCGCTGATTGGAAACGCTGTCACTCTCGCTGGAATGATCGTCGGTGTAGGACAGGCGGATATAAGCGGTGGCTTTGAATTTAGGCATGAAAAAGCACTCCTTTCTCCCGGACTGCTCCCGCATGAAAAGAGTGGTTATCTGGCTATTAGGTTTTCATCCTTTTCCACACCGATCATAGCACTCTCTGCGGAAAAAAGCGAGGATGTCGCTCAGCGCAAAATGCCTTGCAGACATTCCTCCAACGTAACACCGTTCCCGGCGAAGCAGGCGTTTACCACGAAATCGCCGCAGCGGAAGCGGTAAGGATTTTTGATCTGGCGAATAAAGGCGGCAATGCGTTCTTCCTTGGGAAGATTTTTGTCTACGGATACTTCCCGGATGTCCACCAGTTCATCCGTGTGGATTTGGGTTTCGTTTGGTGTCGGCTGCATCATGGCGATCTCCTTTCTCGGTTTGGTGGGTTTCCTCAAGGTCACATGAATGCGCTGACGGGAAAGGCCATCAGCGCATGGTATCTGACTTTGAGAGGCGGCTGCGCGGGCAGAATTGGAGCCACATAACATAATGGCGAATACCGGCGCAGCCGCTCTGCTTGTCCATTTGAGAAGATCCATCCTATTTGCCACGCGCCCCGGATAGTGGGCATGATGCAGGCCGCCCTTGGCAGGGCTGTCATAACTCCACGATACCGCTGCCTCAAAGAGCTGGCGCATACCGCAGGGTTCCCCCTCAAGTCTGTGGGAGGGCGTGAGCAAGTTTCATTATCCGCCGCGCTGTCATCGCGCCCGATTTGCCGAATCGGGTCTAAGGCTGCGTAGATCGCTCGGATGGCTTTTCCGGAATCACCTCCTTGAAGCCATCGTCGTGGCGGCGCACCTTATGCCGCTATCACGCGGGTTTTGTGCCTGCATCATGGTCTATTCAGTTTTCAACGTTCGGTGAAAGGCTTCGTGGAGAATGTCCCTTCACCTATCGCCGATTTTGGGCCACTTTTGCACCCTGTTTTCAGCAATCAGGGAAAAGTTTTTTCATTTTCTTCATCGCCGCGCCGATGCTCTTGGAAATATTCTGATGGCTGACACCCTCGGCTGCGCCAATCTCATCAACCGTCATCCCATCCACGAAATACATCCACACCCTGCGGAACTGCGTATCCGTCAGGTGCTTCCGAATCTGCGTGACCTTTCTGACGCTGCGGTGGATTGCCTCTGCCCGGTCATGCGCCTGCTCCATGCAGACATCCACGGCAGGAATGGAGGCCGCTTCCTCGGATAGCTCATCCAACGCAAGCGTGTGATTGGCATAGACGTGAGCTTCCTTTTCGGAGGCGTGATAGTCCTCGTCCGACAGGGCTTTCCATTTCAGAAATTCTTTCTCGCTGGCAAAGTCCTCGCGGGTCAGGCGGACGATGACTTCATTGGCGTCCATATAAACGATGGCATCGGGGTCTTTCTTATTCAGCGCATAGATGCTTTTTCTATTAAACATTTTGTTCCTCCGTTCAGATCCGAGTGGGTAAAAAGGTCTGAACGAAGGGCGGCGGGGAGCGGCAGCCCACGGCGAAAAAGTGCCGGGAACGACAAAAAGCGCCCACACAGGCATAAAAGCCTGCATGGGCGCTTCGGTGCGGTTCAGTATGGAAATTGTCGGCGGCTGTCGGAGGGCATAGGTATCCTACGGTGTCCGGGTATCGTCCGGCTATGCTCCCGGCGCGGCTTGTTGCCGCAGCATTAGCGGCACCTCCTGTGCTCTCCTGTCATACGCATAGGTCCCTTTCATCTGAAAAATGTTGGGACAGCAAAAACAACGGCCGCCCCGTACAGAGCAGCCGCCGTTTTCCCTATACCATACGCTGCTTTTCAGTACCGCAAGGATGGGTGTCCTGTTATCGTCGTATTCTGATTTCTTTTAGGGCATTTCAGGACTATCCACAAGGGATACGCTGAACTCCTGCGCGGTTGCCCCCTCCGGCAGCAGCTTTGCCATGACCACCAGCCGCTGATTGCCGCTGTTGGCCTTGTCATACTTCCGGCAGCAGGTGGAGAGGGTCAGAACGGTATCTTCCTCGGAGAAGGTCACGCCATCAAAGTCAAGCCAGTTTTTCCGCGCAATCGTCTCAAAGAAGCTGGTCAGATCATCTCCCGTGGGATCAGGCGCAATATAGTCAAAGCCAATATCCGTGACGAATAGCGCGGTGATCTGGAAAATCATGTCCTCGCCATCCACAGAGAGATAGATATACGGATGCTCCTTTACAAAGTCTGCGTCCATATAACGGTAGAGCTTGGTGAACCGCACACCGTCCGGGTCGCAGTTGCTGGCGGAGTGACCGAAAACAGTGGTGTTTTTGTCCAGCTTATCCCTGCCGCCGATTTCGTTTTCACAATGGGCATAATAGCAGCCCCACATGGCATACTCACCGTTTTCATCCAGCTTCAGGTAATAGCCGTTGTCCTCCGCCTGCATCACGGGATCGTCTACCTCCGCACCGGGGATATACAGCCATGCCACGGTGTCGGGATTCTTCGCTCTGGCTTCCGCCAACTCTGCCTGCCTGTCCACCGAGGGGATAACTTCGCCCGCGGGAGTCGCTGATGGCTGAGACGCAGATGTGCCGGAAGGCGTTCTGTCGGGAATGTCGATAGGCTCCGTCCCTTTCTGATAGCAGCCCATGACTGCCGTGGTCATGGCAAAGAGAAGGACGGCCATGCAGATGATCGGACGAATGATTCTTGTGATTCTTTTCATAATGCTGTCTCCTTGCCGCGCTGGGATAGCGGCGCAGCTCAAAATGTCATTGATTTGTTTCTTGTAGCGAAAAGAGAACAGCGCAGCTTCAGGGCGAGATGCCCGTCCGCTGCGCTGTCCGATGTTCGCTTATGGGGTCATGCCAGCGGCTTTGATGTTTAGCCGTATGTCAGCCGGTCACTTCTTGCAGCGCCAGAGGAAGGTCACGATCTGCGCTCTGGTGCAATCCGCATTGGGGCTGAATGTCGTGCTGGTGGTTCCCTTGGTGATGTTCTCCTTGACCGCCCACAATACCGCATCAGCATAGTAGGCGGTGGACTTCACATCAGCAAAGGGATTGGCTGTACCCGCTGTCGGGGACTTCTCAGAACGCCACAGGAATGTGACGATCTGGGCACGGGAGCAGGTCATGTTGGGGCTGAACGTGGTGTCGCTGGTGCCCTTGGTGATGCCGTTTTCTACTGCCCACAGCACAGCGTCGTAGTAGTAGCTGCCCACAGGAACGTCGGTGAAGGGCATGGTGCTGGTTTTAGAGGCGGGGCTTCCAGCGGTGCGCCACAGGAAGGTCACGGCCTGCGCACGGGTGCAGATGCCGTCCGGGGAGAAATGGGTATCATCGGTTCCCTTGGTAATGCCGTTCTCCACTGCCCAATCCACAGCATCCTCATAATAGCTGCCGGTGGCTACATCCACAAACACGCCGGTCTGGGGGTTGCCGTTGGCTTTCATAAAGATGACCTCGATGGTATGGGTTCTGCTGACATTCTCAAAGGTGTAGGACTTCACCGCGCCGATGCTCTTGCCGTCGATCTTGACGTTGGCGACAGCATAGCCCTTATCCGGGGTGATGGTGAAGGTCTGATCCCGGCCCTCACGGACGCTGACATTGCCGGAGGGAGAAATGGAGCCGCCAGCCCCGGCAGTTGCCTTGATGGTGTAATAGCTGTAAGAATGGCCGCTGCCATTATAACGCCAGTGTGCCGTATAGGTTCGGTTGCCAGTGCTGCCCGTTGGGATGGTGACGGTCATATTGTTCTCGCCGTCAAGCCCCGTGCCGCTCCAGCCGGTGAAGGTATAGCCGGATTTGGTAGGATTCTTGAGGGTGAAAGTCCTCGTCTCGATGGTGTAGGTGTCGGGATTGCCCTCCGCAGTGCCGCCGGCCAGATCATAGGTGATCGTGTACTCGGTGGGTGCAGGCGCGTCCTTTTCGAAGATGGCCTTGACCTCCACGTTGTCGTTCGGCATGAGGAACTTGTTGTTCTTGATGGTCACGCCGCCGCTGATGACTTGCCACTCCTTGAAGTGGTAGCCCTCTTTGGGCATGGCGGTCAGGGTGATCTCCGTGCCGGTCGCAGCGGTGGAAGGAGTTGCGGTGCCGGTGCCGTTTCCGTCATTGCTGACGGTGACGGTGTAGGTGGTGGGGGTAATAACGCTGTTTTCCCACAGCGCCTTGATCTCTGTGTCCCCGCTCACGGTATAGGTATCGCCTACCTTGTACTCCGTGCCGCTAATCTCCCAAGCCTTGAACTCCTGATCGGTGGGAGCGGTGAAGCCGCAGACGGGCAGGATGTAATTTGTCTCTGCCTTGACGATCACGGGACCCATGCTGCCGCTGCCGCCGTTGCCGCTGAAGGTGATTGTGCAATCCGCAAGCGGCGTACCCTCACCCACAGTGACTTCCGCATCGGTGCTGGCAAAGTGGTTGTTATCCTCCGCATAGCGGACGAAGTAATTGCCAGCGGACAAGTTATCAATCTCCGTGCCGCTGCACGCCGTATAGCTTCTTTCGCCTGCCATACGGTATTCCATCTTATCAGTCACGCCGCTGATTTTGCCGTCGCTGCCGCCCACGGTGATGGGCGCGACACCGATCAAGCCGTCAGGAGCTTCCCGCGTGGCTTTGCCGATGCTCCACGCTGCGGTCACGGCATCGGTGCTGCCGTCCACCCATTTGCCGGTCTTGGATGTGACGCTAACGGTGTAATCGCCCGCGTCCGTGCCGGTGTTGCCGGAGATGTCCATAGTAGCGAGATCATAGCCGTTCACGGTCGCGGTATGCACAGAGCCGTTATAGGTATATGTTCCCGTTACGCTGATGTTGGGCTTTGCGGGATCGGTGGGCACGGGAGGTGCGTCCTCCTCGAAGATAGCCTTGACCTCCACGTTGTCGTTCGGCATGAGGAACTTGTCGTCCTTGATGGTCACGCCGCCGCTGATGACTTGCCACTCCTTGAAGCGGTAGCCCTCGTTGGGCGTGGCGGTCAGGGTGATTTCCGTGCCGGCCACGGCTTTTGCATGAGATGCGGAAGCCGTTCCGTTCCCGTCCGTTCTCACGGTGATGGTAAATTCGGTGGGCGCGGGAGGTGCATCTTTCTCGAAGATGGCTTTAACCTCCACGTTGGCACTCGGCATAGTGAACTTATCGTCCTTGATGGTCACGCCGCCGCTCATGACCTCCCACTCCTTGAAGTGGTAGCCCTCGTTGGGCGTAGCGGTCAGGGTGATCTCCGTGCCGGCCGCGGCTTTTGCATAAGATGCGGAAGCCGTTCCGTTTCCATCCGTTCTCACGGTGACGGTGTGCTCGGCTGCGGGGGCCTCTGTGCTGATGGTGAAGTAGTGCTCCGCCTTGCCGCAGTAGTTTCCCGTGCCGTACAGCGTCACCTTGGGAGCCTTTTTGCTGTCAAAGCCCTCGTCGCCCGGTGTGAGGGTGTAGGGATGGACGTTGTTGGAATAGATGGCGGTGTAGTCCGTGTTCTCCGTAAGCTGCTTCGTTTTGTTCTCGCCCGTCTGATGGGAAAGCCCCGTCAGCTTCTTTTCGCTGCCGTCATGGGCGCAGTCCGTCAGCCCCTCGAGCGTCAAAAGCCCATGCTCATAGCAGTATCCAAGATCATACTTGTCGCAGAGCGCGCATTTGCCGTACTCGTCAGGGCTATGGTCAATGGTCTTTCCGTTGACGGTGCTGCCGCAGATGGTGATGTTTTCCGCCGGAATACCGGGCAGCTCCTTTGTGTGCAGCTTGTCATAGACATAGTTTGTGCCGTCCTTTTCCTCAAGCCGGAAGGATTCCACCGTGCTGTTCAGAATTTGAATCTTTCCAATCTCTGAAGCTCTGCCAGACGAGTTTTTCCCGATGCCGGGAATATAGTCGGTACCAGACCTCAAATTGCCGCCCTTTGCGGTCACGGTGCTGTTTTCAATAAGAATATTTATCTGGCCTCCACTTGAGCCATACGCCGCGCCGATGGCGGGGCCGAACAATTCATTGCGAACGGACACCTGGCTGTTCGCAATGCGGATACGGCTCTCACCATAGGATTGGGATTGTGTACCGTTGCCGATAACCGCGTTGACTGAAGACCTACTATCGATTTGGCTGTCCTGAATGTCGATGCTGCCAAAGGAAGCCTTTTCGCCGCCGCCAATCGTGCAGCGATTATAGGTGTACTCATCGTTCAGGCGGATGCTGCTGCCGCGGATCACGATCTCTTCAACGGAAGAATATTCTCCACGTGCGCCGATGATATCGCCCGTCAACACGATGCTGTCCGTGATCTCCAGCTTTTTCAGCGTCTTTGCATCATTCGGTGATTGCACGGTTTCGTCCATGAAAATACCGTAGGTGTGCAGATCGGAATCCCGGATGGCGATGCTCCCATTGCCGCCGACGCGAATGCCTCTCAAATGCGGCAGCCTGATCTCGCCGTTTTCAATAACGATCTCGCTATTGCTGCCCACGCGGATCCCGTCGGTATGAGTGGTGGGTATGTCCGTGGATTCAACGCGGCAGTTTCGGATGGTGAGCTTCCCACCCGGCGAGTCTGCGTCCCAGCCGATCAGGACCTTTTCGCTGCTGAGAAGCGGAAGCTCTGCGTCCGAAATGGTGATGCTTCCGACGCTTCCGCCGGCAGCTCCGCCGATGCAGGCGCCGTCCTTACTGGAAATGGATTTGATCGCATTGCCGTTGATGGTGATGCTTTTGCAATCCACACGCTCGGAATAGCTGTCCGTAAAGCCGCCGATGGCTGCGCCGCTGCCCTCGGCGGAAACGGTGAGCTCACCGCCAGTGATGCGAATGTCGCCCTTACTGCCGATGCCTGCCGCACCGCCTTTTCCGACCGCATGGATGACGCCGCCGTTGATGGTAACGCCGCTCTTGCCGTTGCCTTTATCGCCAATGGCGGCGTTATTGTGATTGGCCGTGGCTTCTATCTCTCCGCCATTGATGGTAACGGTCATTGCCCCGGTGTTATAAATTCTGGCTCCGCCGATGCCGAAGCCCTCTCCCTTGGCAGTTGCCTTGACCGTGCCGCCGTTGATGATGACGCTGCCGCTCTCATACGGCCCGATTCCGTTTCCGGAGAGCACCCTGTGCGAATTTTCTCCAAAGTTGTTGACGCCCCCAATGGCGGTTACATCGCCGCCGTTGATGGTGATCGTGCCGCCATATCCTGTGGTGATCGCATCGCAGGTAGCCTCGGCGATGACCGTTCCGCCGTTGATGGTGACGCTGCCGCCATATCCCATTTGGCATGTGCCGATCCCTACGCTGTCCACAGCAAGAGGATTGCCTTCCGGCAAGGCAAAGGGTTCGGTACGGACAACGCCGCCATTGATGGTGATGCTGCCGCCTTGCCTGAGATTGCCAGGCGTATCTCCGTCGGAGGAAACGTTGCGATCATAATCCGATCCGCCGATGGCGGAGGAGCCCTGCTGTCCTTTGGCGTGGATATTGCCGCCGTTGATGATGATCGTACCCTCGTTTTCATAGTAGTTGTCGTTGGCAGCCCACACGCGCACACCGGCGCCGATGCCGGACAGTCCAGCCACAGGCCACACACTCTTTTCATGATCAGACAGCTCCGGGAGGCACGCCGTCAGCTTGCCCATGGATGCCTCAGCGGTGCTCTGGGCGTATATGGTGAAGGTGTCGCCCTCCTTCACGTTGATGCCCCACGGTACCGTGAGGTGGCAGTCGTCCTTCAAAATCAGATTGACCGCGCCGTGGGTGTCCAAGCGGGGCGTGATGGTCACGTCGCCCTCCACCACGTACCAGCCTGCGGGCATATCGTACCACTTGTTGTCGCTATTGAAAAAATCCTCGATAATAACTCTTTCCAGCACCGTGTATTCGGTGCAGAAGCGCTCCTTGCCGTCCGCGTCCAGATAGCGCACGGGGGTTTGCTCGACAGCGTTGTTCACGGTAATGCTCAGCGCCCTTGTGTCGCTGCCCTCGCTGTTTTCTGCCTTGACGGTGAAGGTGGCGGTTCCCGCCGCAGTGAGTATGCCGCTGATTTCTCCGGTTTTTTCGTTCAGACGTAAACCGGCAGGCAGAGCGCCTTCATCAATGCTCCATGTGATGGGCGCTGCGCCGATGGCGGTCAGGGTATGGCTGTAAGCCTTGCCTGTCTTGCCGTCCGGCAGACTGTCCGTGGTCACGATGACGGTATAGGTGTCTGGCACAAACCGCGCCGTGAGCGTGGTTACATCCTCCGGAACGCTATCACCGGGCGCGTAGAGCTTGCCGTCGCTGCCAAGCCACTTAAAGTAATTGCCTGTAGCTCCCTCCGGGCGGGTCAGACCGTCGGACGCAGGCGCGGTAAATTCGCTGCCGTTTTTCACGATGATCCGAATGCTGCTTTCATCGCCCAGCTTGCCGCCGCCAAGGTCAAGAGTAACGGTTTTCAGCCCGTCAGGACCTATCGTGTCACGGTTCAAAACCTCGAGGACGGGGCGGAAACCGACCTGCGGGTTTTGGCCCGCAGCGTCGCGGTGGCCACAGAAGCGGCTCGAATAGTGCCCGCGAACCGTACGGCGCCACGGCAATCTGATCACAGTATCTTGTCCACACGAAAAAATCCCGTTCCAGTTTTTGATATATCCGTCGTCCTTGTCCAGCAGCCTGTCCCATTCGTTGCTTTGGGGCGTGCCGCGTTCTGAATCACCTGAGCCTGTATAATCACTTCCCTCGGATGGCGCACGCATCGTATAGTCCACACCGCCGGCGGTGTAGTCTTTGCCAAAAATCAACCCTGCGGTGTTCAGGTCATTCCAGCTTATCGTATGCGTTACGGTATAGTCCGCCACAAACAGGCTGTGGGCATATTTGTTCTGCTCTGCATACTCCTCGGTGGTTGCCATCTCCGATGTGAGCTTGTAGGCGTCCACTGTCCCGGCGTAGGTAAAGGGGACATAATGCATTGTTTTGTCCGGCAGAGAGCCGTTCGCCGTGCCGGGAATGCTCACGCCGGAGAGGTCAAAGTAATAGGTGCCGTCGGGAGCGAGGTTGAACTGCTCTGGGGGAACAAACTGCGCCGTCAGCTTGGTTACGTCCGCCGGAACATTATCGTCCGGAGCGTAGAGCTCGCCATCGCTGCCAAGCCACTCGAAGTAGCTGCCGGTATTTCCGTCGGGGCGGGTCAGACCTTCGGACGCAGGCGCGGTAAAGCTCTCGCCGGTTTTCACAATGATCTGGATAGTATCCGAGCTTCCTCCCAATTTTCCGCCGCCAAGGTCAAGGGTAACGGCTTTCAGCCCGTCAGAGCCCAGCGTGCCGGGGTTCAGGACTTCAAGGACGGGGCGGAAACCGAGGAACGGGAAGGAGAGCGTAGTATTGGCGCCGGCATATTTGCGGGGCAAATCGTACCGGCCGCGAATCACACGGTTCGATAGCGTATTGGGTAAAGTATCTTGTCCCCAGGAACCTATATTTCTCCAGTTTTTGATATATCCGTCGTCCTTGTCCAGTATCCTGTCCCATTCGTTGCTTTGGGGCGTGCCGCGTTCTGAATCACCCGAGCCTGTACCACCACTTCCCCCGGACGGCGCACGCAGCGTATAGTCCACGCTGCCGGTGGCGTAGCCTTTGCCAAAAATCAGCCCTTCGGCATTCAGGTTATCCCAGCTTACCGCATGCGTTACGGCATAGTCCGCCACGAACAGGCTATGGGCATATTTTTTCTGCTCTGCATACTCCTCGGTGGTGGCCATCTCTGATGTGAGCTTGTAGGCGTCCACTGTCCCGGCATAGGTAAAGGGGACATAATGCATTGTTTTGTCCGGCAGAGAGCCGTTTGCCGTGCCGGGAATGCTCACGCCGGAGAGGTCAAAGTAATAGACGCCGCCGGGAGTGAGGGTAAACTGCTCATCAAACTGTGCCGTCAGCTTGATTACATCCGCCGGAACGCTATCGCCGGGCGCGTACAGTTTCCCATCGCTGCCAAGCCACTGAAAATAACTGTCGGTATTTCCCTCCGGGCGGGTCAGACCGTCGGACGCAGGCGCGGTAAATTCGCTGCCCTTTTTCACAATGATTTGAATATCCTCAGAGCTGCCGCCCAGCTTGCCGCCGCCAAGGTCAAGGGTAACGGCCTTCAGTCCGTCAGAGCCCAGTGTGCCGGGGTTCAGGATTTCAAGGACGGGGCGGAAACCGACGTACGGACTGGAGCGCGTAGCACGGTTGTAGCCCCAGAAGCGGGCCGAACTGTACCCGCGAACCGCACGGCTCGTCCACGAAGAGCGCGAAATATCCTGCCCCCACGAATGCATCCTGCTCCAGTTTTTGATATATCCGTCGTTCTTATCCAGTATTCTGTCCCATTCGTTGCTTTGGGGCGTGCCGTGTTGGGAATCGCCCGAGCCTGCACTATCGCTTCCCACGGACGGCGCACGCAGCGTATAGCTCACACCGCCGGCGGTGTAGTTCTTGCCGAAAATCAGCCCTTTGGCATTCAGGTTATCCCAGCTTACCTCATGCGTTACGGCAAAATCCGCAATGAATAGGCTGTGGGCATATTTGCTCTGCTGTGCATACTCCTCTGTGGTTGCCATCTCCGACGTGAGCTTGTAGGAGTCCACTGTCCCAGCATAGGTAAAGGGGACATAGCGCATTGTTTTGTCCGGCAGAGCATCGTTCACCGTGCCGGGGATGCCCATTGCCGAGAGGTCAAAGTAATAGGTGCCGCCGGGGGCAAGGATGAACTGCTCGTCGATTTCACCCGCCGCGAAGGCCGTTGTCGGCAGCAGCGTCAGCACCATGCAGCACAGCAGCAGGATGCTGAGGATTCGTTTCTTCATGTCCTTTTTCCCTCCTGTTCGTGTCGGTTCGGCTTATCCGCCCCGTCTTTTTTCTGATTTTCTCTTTTTCTGAGCCGGAAGCACAGCGCGGTGATCGCCGCCGCCGCGGCAAAGGAGACGACAGCCACCAGCACATAGCCGCCCGCATCCTCCCGCAAGAAAACGGTATCGCCAGGATTGACACGCTGCAGTGCTGCGGCTAT
>ERZ791934.1917-NODE-1917-length-16298-cov-4.575140_pt1 | contig 16298 bp, 12 predicted proteins | sample MGYA00510125_ERZ791934 | MGnify/ENA primary metagenome ERZ791934 (study PRJEB30046, sample SAMN00993240) | human gut metagenome | study: EMG produced TPA metagenomics assembly of the A metagenome-wide association study of gut microbiota in type 2...
CCTGGCCAGGCTCGCGGCACAGCCGGGATGAGGGCGCGCCACCCGGATGCACAAGGAGGTGATGCTTCGCATCGAAACGACCTGTCCGCCTTCCACCACCGTCGTACCGGCCACACCGGCGCGGCAGCCGCTCCTGGTGCTGATGTATCCCTGCCGCAGCTCCTGCTGGTGGCTGTGGACCGAATACTCACACAGGGCTTCAAAGGTCTCCTCCAATTCCTGTTTTGTACAAATGCGGCCGGCTGTCTCGGCTTTTTCCGTCACCTGCCCGGTTCCGGACACGGCCCATTCCCCCGACGGGGCCGACAGGATCAGCGGCGCGTCCGCCCGCAGGCGGATCTCCTGAATCTCAAGCCGCAGGGCCGGCGGGATCTTTCGCAGAAGTTCTCTTAAATCGGCAGGCAGATAGCCGGCTGCCCTTTCAAAGCTGTCCATATGCCTGTCCTCACCTCGTCTAATAGATATGAGGGGACTTGTCCGGGTAGAACCAGATTTTTTGAGGAGGGGCCGGCCGGCGGCAAACCTGTTCTTATCCGCTTTATCCGTCCCCGAAAAAACATGCACAGCAAAAGTCCCCTCCTCCCAGGGATTGGCATATCCCTGGGAGGAGGGGACGGTCTCGCTGCATGGTACGGGCAGACATCACCCTTTCACCGTTTAAAGGTAACCGTGCAGCTTTAAATAGAGAATTTCGTTTGGATAGAAAAGATTATTTGGGTTTTTCGGTATCAGACTTTGAATTGCCGTGGAAGGTGCTTTTATTCTATCCCTTATTTATTTGGCAAAACATCACAGAACATAAGTAAATCCGAAGTAACCTTTTCATTTTCTGTTAACTCTCTGAATGTGCCATTGCTGTATAGAATATCCATAACCATAACGGCAACCGTGTTGCTTACAAATCCACCGGCATTCCAAGCGATGACAAGATCACGCATTTGCACCGGATAATTTTTTGCGACTGCTTCCGCCATTTCAAGTGCATAATCAGCAAATTGCTTTTTAGATTTATCATCAAGCGCCGGAATTTTTTTGAAGAACTCTTCGGCCTTGCCCTTGACAATCATAATGTTGACTTTATTGTCGTCGGTAATGTATTTACGTTCTCTAAGCCGTTTAAATTTATCTGAGTTGGCGCTGTTATCTGAAATCGCGCTCGTCATAAATTCATAAAGATATTCATAGTCTGATGTCAGATTGTTGCCCCACGTACCCTCTCTACTGCAATATCTCGTGTCGATTGACCATGAGTAAACCGGATATTTATCAGAGCAGCGGTTCATGTTCCCGCAGGCATAATAAGACGGAAGATTTAATGTGGGGGTATAATCTTTATCAGATTGCGTTGAGGCGATTTCAACGTTAGCAATAAAATCCCCTCCGGCTGTGGTTTTTATATAATATTTTGATAAATCCTTTTTTACGGGCAACTGGCATTTATTTGTCACACCATACAGTATCGCGGCGGCTTCAAACAACTCTCGATTCCCGCTTGGAATATAAATATCCGTTACATCTGAAACCGCGTTTCGCACGTCAGTCACATAGTCTTTCGCAAGTAGTTGTGCAATTTCAAGCTGTTTTTTCAAACTGTTTTCTTGTTGTTCAAGCGAATATTCTTCCGGACAAAATCTTACATATGTCGTAAATCTGCCGCCGGCTTGTCTGACCAAAAAACCATTACTCTCAAGAAAATCAATTTTTTCATCAATAAAAACAGGGGTAACGCCTAACTCTTCAGCAATTTTTTCTTTCGTTTTGGGGTTGTGATATACACTGTAAACAATATTCAGATTCAAGCTGTCTTTTAAATAGTATTCCGGCCCTCCGTTTGTTCCAGGGTTTCCGCTGTGCCCAAAGCATATTGCTTCAATTGGTCTCATACCAAGTTTTCCGATTTTTCTTTCCATGGTAAAACCTTCTTTCATTTCATTACGAGCTTTGCTTAAGTGCCATTTAACAGTTCCCTCCGGGGTCTTTATTTCTTTTGCGATAACGGGAATTCCCTTGTTTTCGTAATAATAAGAAAAAACAATTTTACGGCGCGTCTTGGTCAGAAATGCGATTTCACGGCGTAACCGCAGCATTTCCTCCTCTGTTTCTTCAAATTCATAATTGTCCATAAACGAAATTTCCATTTCGTCAATAGAAATCCCTTGATGCCTTTTCTTTGAAGAAACATACTTTGAATACACATGCTCGCTTATGCGCCAAATATAGCCATCCATATTATGAATTTCGTCTGCTTTTAGTAGGGATGGATATAACTCGCTGATAATATCCGAGCATAGTTCTTCAGCCTCATCATACGAAAAAGACTTTTTAATAGCAAATCCGTATAATTTGGTTAAGTATTCAGTTACGATTTTATCCGCTTCTTGTTTTTTCATACTTATTACTCCGGTACCGTTTGATTATATAGTGGAAAGAAATTCAAAAAGGTTGGTAAATCCACGAAAAATTTTATTTTGATTTCTTATTATATCACAACACCATAAGTCAAAACCACCGGCAAATGGACTGTCCTTTTAATCCGGTACAGTCCAATAGTCAGTGGTTGTTCCCACAGCAAAAGTCCCCTCTTCTCAGGGATTCAGTATATCCCTGAGAGGAGGGGACGGTCTCGCTGCTTGGTACGGACAGACATCACCCTTTCACCTTTGAAGGTAACCGTACAGCTTTAAATAGAGAATTTCGTTTGGATAGGAATTTATTTTCGGTGGTTTGGCATACATCATTTTTTCTTCGTAATACAGCGAACAATTATTCCCAAAATAATTTGTGCAACACTAATTCCAAGAGGAATAAACACCATGAATTTGCCCATGTAGTTTGTGTATTCATCATCAGATAATAAAGCAAATATCCCTAAAAACATAAACAAAAATAAAATAATTGTAAATATACCCACAATTATTTTTAATGCCGTACGGAAGCCTTTTCTTAACACCCTTTCAGGAACAAACCATTGCATTAAATAAAACCAGCCCTCAATTATTCCCTCAAAAATCAGTTCAAAAGGGAATAAAATGCACCCCACTTGAGTCATCCCTTTTCAGTTTTATTTTTAGGAAAAGCAAAAAACAAGATGAGCATTTTGTACATTAAATTGAGAAAAAATCAAAACACCCATTGATATTCAAGCCTTAAGGAATAAGGTTGGCAGTAAGCCGGAGCGCGTTTACAAGCGAGTAGCAAAGGCGCAGCGTGACCTTTTTCGGAAAAGGAGACGCAGCGGAATGAGCGCGCCGGCGACTTTTCAAAAAAAGTCGCCGCAAGCGATATGCAGCTTGCGGCGACTTGGTGGACCCGAAGGGGATCGAACCCTCGAACCTCACGGATGCGAACCGTGCGCTCTCGCAAGGTGGTAAGTTTTCTGCCCACGGACTGCGGTGTATGGTTTGATGAAAATGCTGGACGAGGAGCAACTGCAAGAAACACTATCCCCCAGTTTTTCAATAAGGCGGGAGTGGACAGCGACCTTATATGCGGGAAAGATTGAAAGTTATTTTTTTACCATGACAAATTTGCTCTTGACGAGGAAAGATGGCCTGGTGTATAATGGGAACAATTCATCAGGGAAAATTTTTTTGGAAAGTTATTGTTATTTATTAACCGTGACAAAAGAGGTGAAAGAATGAAATTGCAGGACCTTGCGAGTGTTCGCAGCGGCCTGGTCTTGTCGAGAAAACAGGCCAAAGAGCCAAGTGAGTATCGATATCCCTTGATTAATCTGCGGTGTATCCAGCAGGAAGGGACAATTCAATTAAAAGAGGCCGATATTTATGAAGCAAAAGAACCGCTGAAAGAAGAATACCTCTCGCAAAGCGGAGATATCATTGTCCGCCTTACAGCTCCCTATACAGCAGTTCTGATTGATGAAACTACATCTGGAATGGTGGTTTCCTCAAACTTTGTAGTGATTCGAGTTGAAGATAAGAACCTGTTGCCGGAGTATCTTTTTTGGTTGCTGAATACAGAAAAGATAAAACGAAAAATTTATGAGAATGCAACCAGTAATATGCTTGGCGCAGTTAACGCAAGATTTTTAGCTGACTTTGAACTGGCCCTTCTTTCCGTGGAGGATCAGCGTAAAATCTCCCAGTTCAATCTGCTGGCCAAAAGAGAACGCCAATTACTTAGGATGTTGGCAGATGAAAAAGAAAAGTATTATGCTGGTGTACTGAATCAGGCGTACAAAAGAGCAAAGAAAGGGAAATGAAGATGACAACCAGAAAAGATATTGAACAGGTCCTGTGGAACGCCTGTGATAGTTTCCGCGGCAAGATCGACAGTTCCCGCTATAAAGACTATATCCTCTCCATGTTGTTCGTAAAGTACCTCGGCGATGTTTCCAAAGAGAGGCGCGAAGGGTATATCAAACAGTATGACGGGGATATGCGCCGGGTGGAACGGGCCATGAGCCGGGAACGCTTTGCAATGGACGAGCAGTCCACCTTCGACTATCTCTATGCCAACCGGAACGATGCTGAAATAGGCCAGAAAATCAATGTGGCATTGAACCATATCGAGGAACACAACAGTGGAAAGCTGCGCAATGTATTCCGGGCCATCGACTTCAACTCTCAGGTAGACTTTGGGGAACCCAAAGATAAGAACGCTACCCTGCGCAACTTGCTGGAGGATTTCAACGGTCTGGATCTGCGTCCCAGTCAGCTGGGTTCCGCCGATATCATCGGAGATGCCTACGAGTACATGATTGCTATGTTCGCCTCTGATGCCGGAAAAAAGGGTGGAGAGTTCTTTACCCCAAGCCAGGTCTCTGAACTGGTGGCCTCTCTGGTGCAGCCCAAGGAGAACGACCGAATCTACGACCCTACATGTGGCAGCGGCGGTTTGTTGCTGAAAGCCTATAAAAAAGTACCCAGTGGCAAGGTGGCTATCTATGGGCAGGAGCTCAACGCTCAGACCTGGGCTCTCTGCACTATGAATATGTTCCTGCACGGTGTGGATGACGCCCGAATCTGGCAGGGCGATACTCTCTCCAATCCTCAGAATGTTGAGGATGATAATTTGATGAAGTTCCAGGTAGTGGTGGCAAATCCGCCGTTTAGTCTGGACAAGTGGGACAGCGGGTTCCTCTCGGAGGCCGAAGCGGATAACAAAGGCAAAAAGAAAATGTCCGCTGAACTGGACCCATACCATCGTTTCGATTGGGGTGTGCCGCCCACTTCGAAAGGCGATTATGCCTTTGTGCTACACATGCTTTCCAGTCTGGATGCGGAGAATGGCCGCATGGCGGTGGTGTTGCCCCATGGTGTTCTGTTCCGGGGGGCCAGCGAGGGGAAAATTCGGCGTCAGCTGGTAGAGATGAATCTGCTGGATGCGGTCATTGGCCTCCCTGCCAACCTGTTTTACGGCACCGGTATCCCTGCCTGTATCCTGGTATTTAAGAAGAACCGGACATGCCGGGATGTGCTGTTCATTGACGCCTCTGGGGACGGGAACTTCGAAAAGGGTAAGAACCAGAACATTCTGCGGGACAGCGACATCACCCGCATTGTCAATGCCTATCAAGCTCGACAGAACGAGGATAAGTATAGCTATGTGGCCTCCTTCGACGAGATCAAAGAGAACGACTTCAACTTGAATATCCCTCGGTATGTGGATACCTTTGAGGAAGAAGAACTGGTGGATATTGAAGAGGTACAGCGGAACATTGCCAATATTGAGGCGGAATTGGCGCAAGTACAGGCTCAGATGACAAAATATCTTGAAGAGTTGGGCTTAAACTAAAAAACAAGGAGGGACAAATATGGCGCGCCAGAAAAACACCAAGACACACAACATTTTCTTGATCGATAAAAATAAGTTGCCTGGAATAAGTGGGGTGCCCGCTCCCTCTATTGCTGATGCACTTGCAACATTAATGAGCATCGATGAAAGGTACAAGTTACAAACACTCAAACCCAATATAGATACTAAAGGCTTTTCTATATGTCTATATTTTCGCAGTGATGATAACTATCAAAGCAAATTTGCATCATTCTGTAAGTCTTTTGTTGCCGAAGATCAAACCGCTGTGACTTTTTATCCTCGTAGTGCGTCATCGGTCTTATTTATCTGGAATGATACGCACATTTATGCGATTACTACCGGCCAAGGCTTTCGTATGATTGAAGCGTATTCTTTGCCCAAATTTGGCCTGATCGTAGCGAGTATTTTTGAAGAGCGATTTAAGATAACATCTTTGGATAGCAATGCTATGTCCAGCATCGTACATAGCACCAAGACGGTATACTCAAACGAAATAGATTTCATCGATGTAAGCGCGTTGGACACTGTGTTCAAGGAGATTACCGGTAGGCTCAAAGATGCTCCCAAGGTAAGATCACTTCTAAATCTTTCTGCAACATCTAAAAAGCAAAGTGTTAAGATTACTGCAAAAACCTTTGTGCAGTTTAGTAGTGCTCTAAATTTTGACGGTTTGCTACATTTACTGTTGATTATTGATGGCTACGATTTTGAACATTATCAGGATCGCTTTAATTTAATCGCTCCTCTAAATTCAAAAAAGGATGGATCTATTATATTGGCAAATGATAATGCTGTTATACAAAAAATGTATGCAGCGATTAGCTCTGGGAAAGAAATAACTTTTGATTTGTTTCACGAAGATACCACAGCCTATATATCAGCAGATTCCTATGTGTTTTATGACCCAACATCAGGAACCGAGTATGCCAGTTTTGACGATTATGCTGCTCCACAAGCTGTGTTAACCGCGTATAATGCATACTTGGATGGGAATCCAAACACGTTATCCGCATTTGTTACCTTTGCTCATTCGGTAAATATTCGTACGGATAAAGGAGATATTGTAGGCATTACAGATGCACCTTTGCTCCGGCACATTTCTGGTGAAATCCAGGTGGCAGGTACAAACTATTTTATCTTTTATGGTAAATATTATCACCTTGGTGCGTCTTATACGGAGCGCCTTAATGATTCACTAAGCGGAAAGTTGCGCAATGAATTTTATACTTCTGAGTTAAAAACACATTGGACACCAGGAAATGATGAGGACTGGTTTAATGAAACAGTATCCACTCAGGAGGATTATATTCATTTGCATAAAGTGAAACCAGACTTTATTGAGTTCGCCGATTTGTTAAAATTCGAAAACGATATAGTAACTGTAGTACATGTAAAAGATGGTTTTGACTGTGATATGCGTGCATTGGACCGTCAGGTAGAACTGTCAGTCACTAAGATCATGGATATCAAGCACTACAACAATGGGTCGTACATGCGAATGCTGTACAATAAAGCATCGACTCACACGGTCGGCAAAAATATTACAACTGTATTTCCTACAGTAGACGAATTCCTTTCATGTATGAAAAACAACCAGATTCGTTATATTATTGCGATTCGGCCAACTAATAAGACATTGCTGAATAATACATCAAATATAGCAAAGCATTGTTTGAACGCTTTGATTCTTCGTTGCTTTGAGCAGGGAATTGAATTGAGAATCCAAGTGCTATAAGGGATGTAAGTAGTGGAGGAACAACATGATACCGCAAGTAAAAGCCAAAATTAAGCGCATCCAACTTAGAAGCATTCCAGAGGGTTATAAAAAGACAAAAGTAGGGGTAATACCTGACATGTGGCGCTGTTACCAAATACACGAATGCTTGAGTATATGTAACCATGAAAGAAAACCCATTAGTGAAGATGTGCGCAAAACTATTCCGGGGCCGTATCCGTATTATGGTCCTACACAAGCACAAGGATACATTGCTACATACGAATCAAAGGGGCCAGCAGTATTGATTGGCGAAGATGGAGATCATTTTCTCAAGTACAAGGACCGAGAAATGACAATGTATGTAGACGGGAAATATACTGTTAACAATCATGCCCATGTATTGCGTGGGACAGAATTGTGTGAGACGGAATGGTTTTATTATGCCTATCAGCATAAATCATTATTTGATGCAATTACCCGACAGGGAGCTGGAAGATATAAACTTACGAAGGAAGCGCTGATAAAACTTCCGTTACAGTGTCCACCGATTGAAGAACAGAGGAAAATTATTAGTATTCTCACTACTCAGGACAAAGTAATTGATCTGAAAGAAAAGCTTCTTGGCGAAAAGCAACGGCAGAAAAAGTATCTCATGCAGCAGCTTTTGACCGGCAAAAAACGCTTGCCGGGGTTTTACGGGGCATGGAGCTTCCCAAAAGCAAAAGAAATATTTCAGAGCGTTTCTGATAAAGACCATAAGGGTGATTTGGCTGTATTGTCTTCTACGCAAGACAGGGGTATTGTACCCAGGGATGAAGTGGATATTGATATAAAATATGACGCTTGTTCCTTAGTAAACTACAAAAAAGTTTCCAAGGGTAATTTTGTAATCAGCCTCCGCTCATTCCAAGGTGGTATTGAGTATTCTACTTATACCGGGCTTGTTAGTCCTGCTTATACAGTTTTATCTTCCAGAAAGGAAATATCCGACGGATACTATAAGCAGTTTTTTAAAAGTACGGATTATATTAACCGATTGAATGTCGCAGTTTATGGAATTCGAGACGGGAAGCAGATCAGCTATGAGGACTTCGGCCGTCTTCGGATACCATATCCACCTATTAAAGAACAGGACGCCATTGCTGAAGTCCTTTCTACCGCTGACCATGAAATTGACCTGCTCCAGCAGGACATTGAGCAAGAAAAACAAAAGAAAAAAGCCCTGATGCAGTTGCTGCTGACGGGCATTGTGAGGGTGAAAACATGACGGAAAAAGAAATGCAGGAACATACCTTCAAAGAACTGCTAAAGAAGGTTGTGGACAATGGGCAGAATTACACGGAAAAGATGAAGTCTGACCTGAAAGAAATTATTGACCACGGCAAGTCTCCTGAGGAGATTTGTGAGGCAACCCTTGCCTATTTTGCCATGCACAGGTGGTATTGAAAGGAGGTGAACACGCATGGCAACCAATCCTCCCAGTGGTGATGGACATAGAAACGGTGCGGTAAAAGACCGTTCTCAGACTTTCAACCCTGTTACAAAACAATGGGTAAAGCGAGACAGTGACACCGGTCGTTTTATGGATGTCAAAAAGGATGGAACTCCTTTTAAGGGAGTCCGCAAAGAAAAGTAAATCCAGAGACAGGAGAGCGAGGCGGGATTTCCCGCCCCGCTATTCCTGCTTTTACTGATATTTCCGAAAGGAGGCAACCATGGACAAATCCCTGTACTTAGAAAAGAATATCAGCCAGCAGCCGGCCATTGATCTGCTGCGGTCCATGGGCTATACCTACATATCACCGGAGGACTGCGAGGCGCAGAGAGGCAGCCGATACCATGTGCTGCTGAAAGACATCCTCCGGGGCCAGCTGCGGCGGCTCAACCGCTATGCCTTCGCCGGTGCGGAAAACGAGTTCTCCGCCGCCAACATCGAGCGGGCTATGGAAGATCTGGACGAGCCTTTAACTGACGGCCTGATCCGCTCCAGTGAAAAAATCTATGATGCCCTGTTGCTGGGCAAAAGCTATCCAGAGACTGTCGGTGAGGGTAAAACCCTCAGTTTCAATCTGAAATACATTGACTGGGAACATCCGGAGAACAACCTGTTCCATGTTACCGAGGAGTTTGCAGTAGACAGCCGGGACAAACTTCACAATGCCCGGCCGGATATCGTGCTGTTTATCAACGGTATCCCATTCGCTGTCATTGAGTGTAAAACGCCCCAGATCAGCGTAGAACAGGCTGTGGAGCAGAACATCCGCAACCAGCAAAAGGAGTATATCCCACAGCTCTACAAGTTTGCTCAGATCGTGATGGCGACCAATAAAAACGCTGTGAAGTATGCCACCACCGGCACGCCTAAAAAATTTTGGAATGTATGGAAGGAACAGGACACCGCTTTTCTGGAAGAGGCACTGGCCCAGCATGTGACTGGCCGGACCTCCACTGAACAGGATCGGAATGTGATTTCTCTGTTCAGCAAAGCACGGGTCATGGAACTGATCCGGTACTTTGTGCTCTTTGACGCCAATGTAAAGAAAATCTGCCGGTATCAGCAGTATTTCGCCATCAAAGAGATTATCAAGACCATTCAACAGCCAGACGAAAAGGGCAACCGACAAAGCGGCGTCATTTGGCACACTCAGGGCAGCGGCAAGAGCCTGACTATGGTTATGCTGGCAAAGTATATCTTAATGGAACTGGCCGACTGCAACCCGAAAGTAATCGTTGTCACTGACCGCAAGGAACTGGATCGTCAGATTGCCGCCACCTTTGCTCATACCCGTCTTAATCCGGCCAGAGCTACCAGTGGACGGAATCTGGTAGAGCTGCTGAATAGCGGCAAGGCGGATGTGGTCACTACCATTATCAATAAGTTCAATACCGCTGAGAAAATGGAGCACAAGAACTTTTCACGGGATGTGTTCCTGCTGGTGGATGAGAGCCATCGCTCCAACTATGGTCTGCTGGCCACTAAAATGAGAGCGGTGTTCCCTAATGCCTGCTACATTGGCTTTACTGGAACGCCTTTGATGAAAAAAGAGAAGAACACCATGGCCAAGTTCGGAAAGCTAATCCATAAATATACCATCAAGGACGGTGTGGATGACGGAGCCATTGTGCCGCTCATTTACGAAGGACGTTTTGTGGAACAGAATGTGGACGAGGCAAATATCGACCTCTGGTTCAAACAGACCACCAAGCGGCTTACGGAAGCGCAGCGGGATGATCTTTCCCGGAAATGGAGCAGCATTCGACGCTTGACCTCTACCGATGCCCGTATCAAGCGGATTGCTCTGGACATCAATGAGCACTTCATCGAAGGGTACAAAGACACCGGCTTTAAGGCTATGCTGGCCACTAACTACAAGCGGGATGCGATTCGGTATCTGGAGTGTTTCGAGCAATTTGGGGATTTGAACTGTGCCGTGGTGATCTCACCGCCTGATCTGCGGGAAAGTGTAGACGATATAGACGAAGGTGCCGACGATAAAGTCATTGCCTACTGGAATAAAATGATGAACCGCTACGGTGACGCAGATGCCTACGAAGAGGCAATGAAGAACCAGTTCTGCGCAGGGGACATCGATATTCTTATTGTGTGCAGTAAGCTGCTTACCGGTTTTGATGCCCCCATCTGCCAGGTGCTCTACATTGACAAAGAGTTGAAAGAACACGGTCTGCTCCAGGCTATTGCCCGCACCAATCGTCTGTATGAAGGCAAGGACTATGGCCTCATTGTGGACTACCGTGGACTGATTGAGAAGTTGGATACCGCTATGGATCTGTACAGTGGCGCCGGGCTGGAGAACTTTGACAGTGGAGACCTGAAGGGCGTCGTGGTGGATGTCATGTCGTCTGTGGCTGGCCTGCGGGAAGCCTATACCCGGCTGACGGAACTGTTTACAGACTTGAAAAATCCACGCGACACCGAAGAAGTGGAAGTGTTTCTCGCTGACGATAAGAAGCGAGAGAACTTTTATAATCTCCTCTGTGCTTTTGGCAAAGCGTTGAATATAGTGCTGAATGCGGAACAGGCGTATGCAGCCATTCCGAAAGATGAATTGAAGCAGTATCAAAACACTTTTATCTTTTTCTCCAAGGTACGCCGTAGCGTGAAAATCCGTTATTGCGATGCCATTGATAACCGGGAATATGAGCCGCTGATGCAAAATCTTTTGGATACACACCTCTCCGTAGTTGGTCTGAAACAGATCACCAGCCCCATCGATATTTTGAACAAAGATGACTTTGAACGAGAATTAGAGGAATTAGGTTCGCTCCGTGCAAAGGCAGATGCTATTACCAGCAAATTGACCCGCAGCATCAGCGAAAAGTATCAGGAGAATCCCGCCTATTACGACAGTTTCTCCAAGCGGATCAAGGACGCATTGGAGCAGTACAAGGAAAAGGTGATCTCTGAGGCCGAATATCTGGCAAAGATGCGTACCATTATGGAAGACTATCACGCCGGAAAAAGCACTGTGACCTATCCGGAATCCATTAAGAATAATGTCCACGCCCAGGCGTTTTACGGTGTTCTGTCAGCGGTATTCGACGAAGCAAAAGAAGCGGAAGTTTCTCCTGATTTTGCTGCGGAGATTGCGGAAGAGATTACAAAAATTGTGGCCAACCACAGTCAAGTGGATTGGACCAACAACAAAACAATCCACGACCGAATCTCACAGGATATTGATGACCTTTTTTATGGCTACGAGAAAGAACGGGGATTAAAACTGTCTTTTGACACCATTGATAAGATCATCGAAAATGTCAAAACAGTAGCACTTCGGAGGTTTTGACAGCAATGGCGCAGGAAAGAACCGTCGTATATGAAAACAACGAGATCCACTACCTGCTGGAGCAGAAGCAGGTAAAAAATCTCAATCTGCGGGTTCATAAGAACTGTATGGTTTATGTTTCAGCTAATCCAGATGTCCCAACTGAAAAGGTTGACGATTTTGTAGTGAGCAAAGGGGCCTATATTCGCTCAGCACAAAGAAAGTTTCGTGAGATGGCGCAGTATGCCCCTCAACCCAAGCAATATGTCAGTGGAGAGACTTTCTATCTGCTGGGCAGAGGAGTCCGCCTGAAAGTGGAGAATAGTCTGCGGGACGCAATTTCCTCTGATGGGATATATCTTCATCTTTGTGTGAAAGACACGGAAGACTTTGCAAAAAAGCAAAAGATAGTGACCCGTTACCTGGATGAGCAGTGTCGATCCATTTTCGGTGATATTATTTTGGAGACCTACCCCGTATTTCAAAAATATGGAGTGCCGATGCCAGAATTACGGATTCGGAATATGGAGACCCGATGGGGATCTTGTTTGGCCAAAAAGGGAATTGTTACACTGAATAAGAGGCTGTTAGAAGCACCACGCAACTGTATCGAATATGTGGTGATGCACGAGTTCTGCCACTTTGTTCATCCAAATCATTCGAAGCAGTTCTATGCGTTCTTAACGATGCTGATGCCGGACTGGAAACAGAGGAAAGAGACCCTGGATAAAAGCGCAACTTTCTGGTTGTAAAATATCCGCAAAGAGCTGGCTATTTTCCTTAACCTGTGCTATTGTGTCTTGCTACAAGGAGGCGGGGCACATGAACGAAACTTTAAGATTGCTGTACGACAAATTCTACACCCCTCTGCCTATGGTGGAATCCGAGCAGGAAGTTGAAATCTGCCACCGGCAGCTCATTGAGCGGTTGGACAAGCCGGAGCGTAAACTGGTGCTGCAGATCATCGGCGCCCAGAATCTGATGATAGTGCAACGCTCCGTGGACAGCTTTATCTGCGGATTCCGTCTGGCGTGGGAACTGGCAAACGAACTGAATCATTTTGAAACGAACAGGCATCCATCTCCAGTGAAAGAAGCGGAGATGGATGCCTGATTCTATCCCTACTTAATGACGAGGGTGTCACCCAACCGATACCGGCACAGTCCGAAGCCAGTTTCCGAGCGCTCCAAAATGGTCTCCGGGATCTGCTTGAGATACTTTCGCCCAAAGCTGGTGGCGCCGAAATATGCGTCAAAGTTGGCCACCGGCAGCACCACCCAGTCGGAGTCCTCCGGCTTATTGGCAAGGTAGTAGGCTGCCAGCGTTTCAACTATCTCCACGGGAACACCTTTGGGCGTAAGGCTGTGGAGCTGCTCCACCAATGCGGGCGGAAGTTCCGGCTCAGCGCTGCAGAGTGGCCCCAGCTCCAGAGCCTGGGCCAGAAAACTGTCAAACCGCAGACCCCACTGCCCCTTGGTGGTGGGGGCGAACAGAGGGATCTGCATTTGAATCACCTTGTCCCTCCAGGCCCGGTCAAAGCCCTTCTCAATGGCGGCGCACTTCTTTTGAGCGCTGCTGGACACCTTCTCTGGATTTTCCCGCACGAAATCCGCCACCCGATGTACATGCCTGTGAAACCATCCGCTGCCGTTTTCGTCCACAAGGCCGGGAAATTCCAAATGGAGTTCCCTAAAATCACTACCGAACTGCCACGCCTCCCGAGGCGTGGCTTTTTTGCTGTCCGGCACACTGCACCAGGCGCACAGACCCCGCTTGGCATAGTCGATTCGCTCCCGGGGCGCTTCGGCTGGGCTGCCATCCTCATTATGAAGCAGAAATCCTCTTGCCAGGATGGTCAGTACCCGGTTGAGTCCCTCAAAATCCAGGATGGTGTCGAAGGTAAAGCGGCCCAGGTAGGTGGTGTCCTGCTTGTTCCGGGCGGTGTAGTTTACTGCACCGGTGTAGTCCTGAAATTCCTTCCACTCATTCAGCATGATCCACCTCCAGCACATGTTCCTCAATGTGGTCCGGCAGCAGATCCCACAGCAGGTTCCGCTTACCCAGAGCCACCACATAGGGTACCGCCAGGCTGGGCCGGACGGTCTTATTCAGCAGCTTGCGGCAGACCTTGGACACCACAGCCCGCTCGTTGCCGCTGAAGGGAGCAGACAGATAGGCCTCCATCATCTTCTGGAAGGCCGGGGAGTCCGCCGGGCGGCGGAGCTGCTTCCGTTCCCGTGCTGCCTCCAGATCGTCGATATCGCAGACCAGATCACCCAGCAGACGGAACCCGCCATGGCGGAAGTCGGTCAGGAGGTCGTAGTAGTCGGCTCCCTCCGGCAGCCACTCCCGCAGGAATGTTTCTCTCTGTGCTTCTGTCATCAGGTGCCACTGCTGTTCCACAATCTCCTTTCGCAAAGCGGCGATACGCTCCGGGGAGAGCTGCTGGAAGAAGGCATACAGTTCGTCGCTGTCGTAGACTTCTTCCTGTCCCCTGGCATAGAGAATGCGGTCAATGTCCGTTTTCCGCTGCTGTCCCTTGGCAGGGGCGCGGCAGGCCCGGATGCGGGAGAGACAGTGCTCGTAGTCCCACAGCAAGGCAGAGACAGAAGAAAGAATGTTCTCATTCAGCTGTTTCTTCCAACTTCGTTCCTGGGCGAAGGTGAATAGTTCGCTATCCTTCGCTGGTTTCTCCTGAATCTTGGGCGTGTTGCGCTCCAGCTGGCGGGCCAGCCAGGGCAATCGCTCCACCGGGGAGTCCACCGTGTCCCAGTCGATCCCGGCAAAGAAGGTCTCCAGCCGCTCCCGGTGGGTGGACTCATACCAGGCGCGGCGGCGCTCCTCCGCACGCTCCAACAGATATTTGTACTGGAGGAAAGGGGTGCGCTTTACCTTTCGTCCGCTCAGAAATTCATCCAGATTGGGCCGCACACCGGTCTTGGCCGCGTCGATCTCCAGCCCACTATAGATGGCCAGGGATTCCAAGTCCCGGCGGCACCGCTTGCGCTCCTCCGGGTCGGCGTGGTTGTTGTAGGCGATGACGCTGCGATCCAGGGCGGCGTTGCAGATCTGTCCAATACGGGCAGCAAAGGTGTTCTCCACTATCTGAAACCGGGCCTGCCAGTCGTTGGCGTCGGACTTGGGTGCGGACAAGGATGGAATTTTCAGCAGGGGCAGGTTGGCGTTGTTGGAGAGCTGCTGATGGACATCGTAATCATAGTTCCGCTTCACACAGCGGTTCAGGATGGGATCGGCAATGGTCTTGATGAGGTCGCCGTCATAGTCCGCACCGCCCAGCCGCTCCGCTGCCAAACTGTCAGCGGACACCATGACCACATCGGTGAGGTGGCCCAGGTAATGCTGGCGCAGTGCGTCTCCCTCTGGGTACACGGACAACTGCAATTCCTCGTTCCGGGCGATGTGGGGATTGCGCAGCAGAGTACAGCTGTCCTCATGGTCATAGGCTGCACCAGGAGCAAAGAAGCTGTCCTCCGCAAAGAAATCTCCCATCACCTGATTGCAGAAGTCCCGCTCACCGGGCATCTGGAACACACGGGGCGCAATTAACTGCCGCAGCAGTTCCAGCAGATCACCGGAGAGAAAACGGTTGTCCCCTGGCACCAGCAACCGCCCGACGGCGTAGCCTCGGAGGATCTTCCGGGCTTGCCCATCCAGCTGTTCCGCGTAGATAGACTCACGGATAAACTTCGGGTTCTTCTCCAGCACCCGGGCCATGATGTTCGCCCGGCTTCCCATGGGCTGGCTCAGGCCCCGGCGAAAGTATTCCTGCTGGTATGTTTCGTTGGCACGAAAGTTATAGTAGGCCGTCTCGGTGGCCTTGGTCAGCCATTGCCGGGGGTCATCCTCCGGACTGTGGTCCCAGCCTTCCAGCAGGTCGGCGGGGCGGAACTCCTCCGGCTGGATGGAGAGGGTGGAGAGAAATTGATAGTTGAGCTCTACCAATTTCTCCGGCTCCGTCTTGCTCAGGTTGGTGATGTACAGGGCGTGGTTGTAGTCCC
>ERZ791934.1919-NODE-1919-length-16281-cov-11.794589_pt1 | contig 16281 bp, 15 predicted proteins | sample MGYA00510125_ERZ791934 | MGnify/ENA primary metagenome ERZ791934 (study PRJEB30046, sample SAMN00993240) | human gut metagenome | study: EMG produced TPA metagenomics assembly of the A metagenome-wide association study of gut microbiota in type 2...
CATCGGGCATTATCTGAACATAAAACACTATCAGTAAGTTGGAGTCATTACCCAATCACAAGTGTTGCTTTCTTCATGGGTAATCCTTTGTAAGACAGAGAGTAAAATAAGTTACACACGTCGTATTTATGGCCGCTCATAACGGCACAGGTTTAATATCACAGGAGTGTCTTTATCTGACCGTAATGTTGCAATTGATCTATTTTCAAAATGTCTTTCGGGAAATGATTGTTTAAAGTGTGTTTTCAAATTCTCATTTTAATTCAGTGTGTTATGTCAACTAATGTCATGAATGTTAAATTTTTAAAATTAACTTGATTTGATGTATTGAGATAATTGTGATCAACTTCTAATTTGCATTTTTGTGACGTGGCTTTAGCCATGAGTAAATGCATTTCATAAAAGTTAAGTCGAATTTCACTGCAATTCATCTCTGCTTAATGTAAAAATAATGTTGAAAATAACAAATAATTAATGATTCATGCGAATTATGACCTTTGTTAGCTCTTTTGATTTTTCGTAAAAAAGAAAAGTACATGAAGGTGCTACCAGTACGAGTAACGTTAATCAAAAGTTTTATTACGTCTGGCAATAACGCAGGCCATTTTCGCGACAGGAGGGATTTAATCAGTATAATCCTCATACAATAGGTCAGGATTTACTGAACCGTTAACGGGGATTTGGTGTTGAAATTTAGAAATGGCGGAGTCAATTAATGAAGACAATATCGGAAAAATGACAGTGTCAGAATTAATTTCAATTAATCCTTCTCGTTGTTGACCAAAAAAGATATTTATCTTGATTTCATTTGTACTACGGCAATCAATATGCAGTAATTTTTGATCGCTGAGATTTTCTGTTTCATAAATGTTTTTGGCGATAGTCGGATGTATTGATGCCAGACATCTGCTCAGATAAGCCAGATCCTTTAGGGAACACCCCGCTGAGTAGAGGATGTCAGAGAATTTTTGTGTGTCAACTGTTGTCTCTGAAGCGTATGTTGCATTGACAGGAAGGGTGTTGAACGAGATTTGAGATGGGATCATTATTTAAATCTTTCCGTGAGTAATAAAAATTAATCCCCGGGCATTGTTTGGCAATATTTGCCACAGGGAATATATAAAAATTAAAGTATTTGATTGGCATCGGTTAACTGATCAATAACCAGTGCCAGATTGGTAAACATTTTGAAAAAGCGATACTGGCTCGGAATATCTCTTTCAAAGACGAAACATTCAATGTCATTGTTTGAAAAATAAAGGACTAGTGTTGCTGATTCGTCAGGAAAAATATGGAAATATATCTGGTTACCAGAAGGAGGATAGTCCAGAAGAAGGGTATCTTTGCCCGTCACATACCTGTTGTGGTCGTGGATGCTACGCTCACACTTCATTAGAGGTGTCATGATACTCATGTATTCATCTGATGTTAATATATTAAAATCACCATCCATTTTAAAGAAACGATAAAGTAACAGTACATCCTCTTGCGTAACCGGTTCGTTTGTTTTTAGAGGGAAATAAGTGGGAACCAGAAGATGAGGTTCTAATCTATTTTGTTGAGCGCTATAACTAAATTTGAACATAAATTCCGGAACGCTCATCAATTGAGCGACATAATTATGCCTGGCTTCAAAAATTTTAACTTTTATCAGGTTAAATAAGTCTGTTTCGTCATCCTGTATTAAAAGACATTGGCCATAGCAGCCAGGCTTTTTTTCATTATAAGCAGAAACGGTTATTCTGTCAGGAGTGTCAACGTTATATCCAAAAGCCAGATAGTGACCTTCCTCATCGAGATTTGTTTCCAGGTTATTTAAATTCATCACATGAAGTGTTTGCAATGCTGATTCAATGAGCTGTTGACTCTCTGAGGTAAATGTTTCGCGCTGCGTTGTATAAAGTGTATCGATTCCAACGACTATCCGATGTGGGTCAAGGATGGCGGCAATCATCTTTATTACCTGCACAGTCACGGGTGATGTCATTGATTCTTTATCTGTTTTTAGAGAATCATTAGATGGCCAACCTGAGAAGCGATTGACAGCCGAACCGATATTATCAGGACTCATAGCAGCAACCTCATTGTAATCAAGCGAGGCGCTGAGCGTACTCGGCTATAGAAAAACTAACTTGCAAAAATCGCTCATTTTTCATTTATCAGGCGAAAGTGGCCTCTGTTCACTCAGAAACAATCACTCCCGCTAAGTCATACCTGTTTCATCGATACATTTAAGTGATTATTACTAATGAAACAATAACATAACGGGCATATGGTCGGTGCTCATAAAGGCAACAATCAATTAACTTTGATAAAAATATGTTATGTGAAATAGCAACAAATTGGCTACTCTAATCAATTGGTATTATAAAAAGTGGATAGGGCGGTTCTGTTAAATAAAACACTGTTTTTTTATCTATACTTTTTCATTGTAATAATTGTGTTGCATAAATATTTCACAATAAATTAACAATAAAATTACCAATGATCTATGGTTTATACATAATTAACATATTTGGTTGATTTTGATATAAATCAATTTTTAATTCTTGAAAAAAATCTGCAAAACACGATAAATTGTCGTAGATCAAATTGGTGAGATCGTGACAATTTCGCTATAAATTGATCACTGTCGAAAAATGCAAATTTGCTCAATAAAAACCTGTTTATTGTAAGGATTTTGCGGCGTAATATAATTACGGGATCAATTTGGTTTATTCATTAACATATTTGTAACTTTTTTATCATTGTCTTTTCCTCTTTTGATGAAATGGCAACGATAGAGGCGAGCAAATAATTTTGTATTGGGGCATGCGTGTGACCCTTTCTAACGGGGTTCACTCTCGGAGTCTTCATGCGATGAGCAAGGAGTCATGATGTTAGATATAGTCGAACTGTCGCGCTTACAGTTTGCCTTGACCGCGATGTACCACTTCCTTTTTGTGCCACTGACGCTCGGTATGGCGTTCCTGCTGGCCATTATGGAAACGGTCTACGTCCTTTCCGGCAAACAGATTTATAAAGATATGACCAAGTTCTGGGGCAAGTTGTTTGGTATCAACTTCGCTCTGGGTGTGGCTACCGGTCTGACTATGGAGTTCCAGTTCGGGACTAACTGGTCTTACTATTCCCACTATGTAGGGGATATCTTCGGTGCGCCGCTGGCAATCGAAGGTCTGATGGCCTTCTTCCTCGAATCCACCTTTGTAGGTCTGTTCTTCTTCGGTTGGGATCGTCTGGGTAAAGTTCAGCATATGTGTGTCACCTGGCTGGTGGCGCTCGGTTCAAACCTGTCCGCACTGTGGATTCTGGTTGCGAACGGCTGGATGCAAAACCCAATCGCGTCCGATTTCAACTTTGAAACTATGCGTATGGAGATGGTGAGCTTCTCCGAGCTGGTGCTTAACCCGGTTGCTCAGGTGAAATTCGTTCACACTGTAGCGTCTGGTTATGTGACTGGCGCGATGTTCATCCTCGGTATCAGCGCATGGTATATGCTGAAAGGTCGTGACTTCGCCTTCGCTAAACGCTCCTTTGCTATCGCTGCCAGCTTCGGTATGGCTGCCGTTCTGTCTGTTATTGTTCTGGGTGATGAATCTGGTTACGAAATGGGCGACGTGCAGAAAACCAAACTGGCTGCTATTGAAGCCGAGTGGGAAACGCAACCTGCGCCTGCTGCCTTTACTCTGTTCGGCATTCCTGATCAGGAAGAGGAGACGAACAAATTTGCGATCCAGATCCCTTACGCGCTGGGTATCATTGCAACGCGTTCCGTGGATACTCCAGTTATCGGCCTGAAAGAACTGATGGTGCAGCATGAAGAACGCATTCGTAACGGGATGAAGGCGTACTCTCTGCTCGAGCAACTGCGTTCTGGTTCTACCGACCAGGCGGTTCGTGACCAGTTCAATAGCATGAAGAAAGACCTCGGTTACGGTCTGCTGCTGAAACGCTATACGCCAAACGTGGCTGATGCGACTGAAGCGCAGATTCAACAGGCAACCAAAGACTCCATTCCGCGTGTAGCGCCGCTGTACTTCGCGTTCCGTATCATGGTGGCGTGTGGCTTCCTGCTGCTGGCAATCATCGCGCTCTCTTTCTGGAGTGTCATCCGCAACCGCATTGGCGAGAAAAAATGGCTGCTGCGCGCCGCGCTGTACGGTATTCCGCTGCCGTGGATTGCTGTAGAAGCGGGCTGGTTTGTGGCTGAATATGGCCGCCAACCGTGGGCTATCGGTGAAGTGCTGCCGACAGCTGTGGCGAACTCGTCACTGACCGCAGGCGATCTCATCTTCTCAATGGTGCTGATTTGCGGCCTGTATACCCTGTTCCTGGTGGCAGAATTGTTCTTAATGTTCAAGTTTGCACGCCTCGGCCCAAGCAGCCTGAAAACCGGTCGCTATCACTTTGAGCAGTCTTCCACGACTACTCAGCCGGCACGCTAAGACAGGAGTCGTCAAATGATCGATTATGAAGTATTGCGTTTTATCTGGTGGCTGCTGGTTGGCGTTCTGCTGATTGGTTTTGCAGTCACTGACGGTTTCGACATGGGGGTGGGCATGCTCACCCGTTTCCTCGGTCGTAACGACACCGAGCGTCGAATTATGATTAACTCCATCGCACCACACTGGGACGGTAACCAGGTTTGGCTGATCACCGCAGGCGGCGCACTCTTTGCTGCCTGGCCGATGGTCTATGCCGCTGCGTTCTCCGGCTTCTATGTGGCGATGATCCTCGTGCTGGCGTCTTTGTTCTTCCGTCCGGTCGGTTTTGACTACCGCTCCAAGATTGAAGAAACCCGCTGGCGTAACATGTGGGACTGGGGCATCTTCATTGGTAGCTTCGTTCCGCCGCTGGTGATTGGTGTAGCATTCGGTAACCTGTTGCAGGGCGTACCGTTCAACGTTGATGAATATCTGCGTCTGTACTACACCGGTAACTTCTTCCAGCTGCTTAACCCGTTCGGCCTGCTGGCTGGCGTGGTGAGCGTAGGGATGATCATTACTCAGGGCGCAACCTATCTGCAAATGCGTACCGTGGGCGAACTGCACCTGCGTACCCGTGCAACGGCTCAGGTGGCGGCACTGGTGACACTGGTCTGCTTCGCACTGGCTGGCGTATGGGTGATGTACGGTATCGATGGTTATGTTGTGAAATCAACAATGGACCATTACGCAGCCTCTAACCCGTTGAATAAAGAAGTGGTTCGTGAAGCTGGCGCATGGCTGGTTAACTTCAACAACACGCCAATTCTGTGGGCTATTCCGGCACTGGGTGTAGTTCTGCCGCTGCTGACCATCCTGACTGCTCGTATGGATAAAGCTGCGTGGGCGTTTGTGTTCTCCTCCCTGACGCTGGCCTGCATCATCCTGACTGCCGGTATCGCAATGTTCCCGTTTGTGATGCCGTCCAGCACCATGATGAACGCAAGTCTGACAATGTGGGATGCAACTTCCAGCCAGCTGACGCTTAACGTCATGACCTGGGTTGCGGTGGTTCTGGTACCGATCATTCTGCTCTACACCGCCTGGTGTTACTGGAAAATGTTCGGCCGTATCACCAAAGAAGATATTGAACGTAACACCCACTCTCTGTACTAAGTAAGGAGCTAAAAATGTGGTATTTCGCATGGATTCTGGGAACGCTTCTTGCCTGTTCGTTTGGGGTAATCACCGCGCTGGCGCTTGAGCACGTCGAATCAGGCAAAGCCGGTCAAGAAGACATCTGATGAGTAAGATTATCGCAACCTTGTATGCGGTAATGGACAAGCGCCCCCTGCGGGCGCTTTCCTTCGTGATGGCGCTTCTGTTAGCAGGATGTATGTTTTGGGACCCATCACGTTTCGCCGCGAAGACCAGTGAACTGGAAATCTGGCATGGTTTATTGCTGATGTGGGCCGTCTGTGCTGGTGTTATTCACGGCGTGGGCTTTCGTCCGCAGAAGGTTCTCTGGCAAGGGATTTTTTGCCCTTTGCTTGCCGATATTGTTCTCATTGTCGGGCTGATTTTCTTCTTCTTTTAAATCAGAATTCTCTTTAAAAATTTATGGGCCGCTCCAGGCCCATAAATTTTTACGCTCCCTTAACTTGCCCTCATTCCCAAACCTCAATCGCGCGCGTATAGTAGCAGCGTTTAAAAGCTCTAACTTTTGTTGCATTACCGGGATGTAAAGTGAATACAACGCTGTTTCGATGGCCGGTTCGCGTCTACTATGAAGATACCGATGCCGGTGGTGTGGTGTACCACGCCAGTTACGTCGCTTTTTATGAAAGAGCACGCACAGAGATGCTGCGTCATCATCACTTCAGTCAACAGGCGCTGATGGCTGAACGCGTTGCCTTTGTGGTACGTAAAATGACGGTGGAATATTACGCACCTGCGCGGCTCGACGATATGCTCGAAATACAGACTGAAATAACATCAATGCGTGGCACCTCTTTGGTTTTCACGCAACGTATTGTCAACGCCGAGAATACTTTGCTGAATGAAGCAGAGGTTCTGGTTGTTTGCGTTGACCCACTCAAAATGAAGCCTCGTGCGCTTCCCAAGTCTATTGTCGCGGAGTTTAAGCAGTGACTGACATGAATATCCTTGATTTGTTCCTGAAGGCTAGCCTTCTGGTTAAACTTATCATGTTGATTTTGATTGGTTTTTCAATCGCATCCTGGGCCATTATTATCCAGCGGACCCGTATTCTTAACGCAGCGGCGCGTGAAGCCGAAGCGTTTGAAGATAAATTCTGGTCTGGAATCGAACTCTCTCGCCTCTATCAAGAGAGTCAGGGGAAACGGGATAATCTGACTGGTTCGGAACAAATCTTTTACAGCGGGTTCAAAGAGTTTGTGCGCCTGCATCGTGCCAATAGCCATGCGCCGGAAGCCGTAGTGGAAGGGGCGTCGCGTGCTATGCGTATCTCCATGAACCGTGAACTTGAAAATCTGGAAACGCACATTCCGTTCCTCGGTACGGTTGGCTCCATCAGCCCGTATATTGGTCTGTTTGGTACGGTCTGGGGGATCATGCACGCCTTTATCGCCCTCGGGGCGGTAAAACAAGCAACACTGCAAATGGTTGCGCCCGGTATCGCAGAAGCGTTGATTGCGACGGCAATTGGTCTGTTCGCCGCAATTCCGGCGGTAATGGCTTATAACCGTCTCAACCAGCGCGTAAACAAACTGGAACTGAATTACGACAACTTTATGGAAGAGTTTACCGCGATTCTGCACCGCCAGGCGTTTACCGTTAGCGAGAGCAACAAGGGGTAAGCCATGGCCAGAGCGCGTGGACGAGGTCGTCGCGATCTCAAGTCCGAAATCAACATTGTACCGTTGCTGGACGTACTGCTGGTGCTGTTGCTGATCTTTATGGCGACAGCGCCCATCATCACCCAGAGCGTGGAGGTCGATCTGCCAGACGCTACTGAATCACAGGCGGTGAGCAGTAACGATAATCCGCCAGTGATTGTTGAAGTGTCTGGTATTGGTCAGTACACCGTGGTGGTTGAGAAAGATCGCCTGGAGCGTTTACCACCAGAGCAGGTGGTGGCGGAAGTGTCCAGCCGTTTCAAGGCCAACCCGAAAACGGTCTTTCTGATCGGTGGCGCAAAAGATGTGCCTTACGATGAAATAATTAAAGCACTGAACTTGTTACATAGTGCGGGTGTGAAATCGGTTGGTTTAATGACGCAGCCTATCTAAACATCTGCGTTTCCCTTGCTTGAAAGAGAGCGGGTAACAGGCGAACAGTTTTTGGAAACCGAGAGTGTCAAAGGCAACCGAACAAAACGACAAGCTCAAGCGGGCGATAATTATTTCAGCAGTGCTGCATGTCATCTTATTTGCGGCGCTGATCTGGAGTTCGTTCGATGAGAATATAGAAGCTTCAGCCGGAGGCGGCGGTGGTTCATCCATCGACGCTGTCATGGTTGATTCAGGTGCGGTAGTTGAGCAGTACAAACGCATGCAAAGCCAGGAATCAAGCGCGAAGCGTTCTGATGAGCAGCGCAAGATGAAAGAACAGCAGGCTGCTGAAGAACTGCGTGAGAAACAAGCGGCTGAACAGGAACGCCTGAAGCAACTTGAGAAAGAGCGGTTAGCTGCTCAGGAACAGAAAAAGCAGGCTGAAGAAGCCGCAAAACAGGCCGAGTTAAAGCAGAAGCAAGCGGAAGAAGCGGCAGCGAAAGCGGCGGCAGATGCTAAAGCGAAGGCCGAAGCGGATGCTAAAGCTGCGGAAGAAGCTGCGAAGAAAGCGGTTGCAGACGCGAAGAAAAAAGCAGAAGCAGAAGCCGCCAAAGCCGCAGCCGAAGCGCAGAAAAAAGCCGAGGCAGCCGCGGCGGCACTGAAGAAGAAAGCGGAAGCGGCAGAAGCAGCTGCAGCTGAAGCAAGAAAGAAAGCGGCAACTGAAGCTGCTGAAAAAGCCAAAGCAGAAGCTGAGAAGAAAGCGGCTGCTGAAAAGGCTGCAGCTGAGAAGAAAGCGGCTGCTGAAAAGGCTGCAGCTGATAAGAAAGCGGCAGCAGAGAAAGCTGCAGCCGACAAAAAAGCAGCAGAAAAAGCGGCTGCTGAAAAGGCAGCAGCTGATAAGAAAGCAGCGGCAGAAAAAGCCGCCGCAGACAAAAAAGCGGCAGCTGCAAAAGCAGCAGCTGAAAAAGCCGCTGCAGCAAAAGCTGCCGCAGAGGCAGATGATATTTTCGGTGAGCTAAGCTCTGGTAAGAATGCACCGAAAACGGGGGGAGGGGCGAAAGGGAACAATGCTTCGCCAGCCGGGAGTGGTAATACTAAAAACAATGGCGCATCAGGGGCCGATATCAATAACTATGCCGGGCAGATTAAATCTGCTATCGAAAGTAAGTTCTATGACGCATCGTCCTATGCAGGCAAAACCTGTACGCTGCGCATAAAACTGGCACCCGATGGTATGTTACTGGATATCAAACCTGAAGGTGGCGATCCCGCACTTTGTCAGGCTGCGTTGGCAGCAGCTAAACTTGCGAAGATCCCGAAACCACCAAGCCAGGCAGTATATGAAGTGTTCAAAAACGCGCCATTGGACTTCAAACCGTAATCGCGATGTTGACTGTTCCGACGGTCAACATCAGGCACCGGTTGCCACGGGGTTCTGGTAGTTTTGTGTATTTTAGTTTGTTAACATTCTGCTAAATTATCGTGGGCCATCGGTCCAGATAAGGGAGATATGATGAAGCAGGCATTACGAGTAGCATTTGGTTTTCTCATACTGTGGGCATCAGTTCTGCATGCTGAAGTCCGCATTGTGATCGACAGCGGTGTAGATTCCGGTCGTCCTATTGGTGTTGTTCCTTTCCAGTGGGCGGGTCCTGGTGCGGCACCTGAAGATATTGGCGGCATCGTTGCTGCTGACTTGCGTAACAGCGGTAAATTTAATCCGTTAGATCGCGCTCGTCTGCCACAGCAGCCGGGTAGTGCGCAGGAAGTACAACCAGCTGCATGGTCCGCGCTGGGTATTGACGCTGTAGTTGTCGGTCAGGTCACTCCGAATCCGGATGGTTCTTACAATGTTGCTTATCAACTTGTTGACACTGGCGGCGCACCGGGTACTGTACTTGCTCAGAACTCGTACAAAGTGAACAAGCAGTGGCTGCGTTATGCTGGTCATACCGCCAGTGATGAAGTGTTTGAAAAACTGACCGGCATTAAAGGTGCGTTCCGTACCCGTATTGCCTACGTTGTTCAGACCAACGGCGGTCAGTTCCCGTATGAACTGCGCGTATCTGACTATGACGGTTACAACCAGTTTGTCGTTCACCGTTCACCGCAGCCGCTGATGTCTCCGGCGTGGTCACCAGACGGTTCTAAACTGGCTTATGTGACCTTCGAAAGCGGTCGTTCCGCGCTGGTCATCCAAACGCTGGCAAATGGCGCTGTACGTCAGGTGGCTTCATTCCCGCGTCACAACGGTGCACCTGCATTCTCGCCAGACGGCAGCAAACTGGCATTCGCCTTGTCGAAAACCGGTAGTCTGAACCTGTACGTAATGGATTTGGCTTCTGGTCAGATCCGCCAGGTGACGGATGGTCGCAGTAACAATACCGAACCGACCTGGTTCCCGGACAGCCAGAACCTGGCATTTACTTCTGACCAGGCCGGTCGTCCACAGGTTTATAAAGTGAATATCAACGGCGGTGCGCCACAACGTATTACCTGGGAAGGTTCGCAGAACCAGGATGCGGATGTCAGCAGCGACGGTAAATTTATGGTAATGGTCAGCTCCAATGGTGGGCAGCAGCACATTGCCAAACAAGATCTGGCAACGGGAGGCGTACAAGTTCTGTCGTCCACGTTCCTGGATGAAACGCCAAGTCTGGCACCTAACGGCACTATGGTAATCTACAGCTCTTCTCAGGGGATGGGATCCGTGCTGAATTTGGTTTCTACAGATGGGCGTTTCAAAGCGCGTCTTCCGGCAACTGATGGACAGGTCAAATTCCCTGCCTGGTCGCCGTATCTGTGATAATAATTAATTGAATAGTAAAGGAATCATTGAAATGCAACTGAACAAAGTGCTGAAAGGGCTGATGATTGCTCTGCCTGTTATGGCAATTGCGGCATGTTCTTCCAACAAGAACGCCAGCAATGACGGCAGCGAAGGCATGCTGGGTGCCGGCACTGGTATGGATGCGAACGGCGGCAATGGCAACATGTCTTCCGAAGAGCAGGCTCGTCTGCAAATGCAACAGCTGCAGCAGAACAACATCGTTTACTTCGATCTGGACAAGTACGATATCCGTTCTGACTTCGCTCAAATGCTGGATGCACACGCAAACTTCCTGCGTAGCAACCCGTCTTACAAAGTCACCGTAGAAGGTCACGCGGACGAACGTGGTACTCCGGAATACAACATCTCCCTGGGTGAACGTCGTGCGAACGCCGTTAAGATGTACCTGCAGGGTAAAGGCGTTTCTGCAGACCAGATCTCCATCGTTTCTTACGGTAAAGAAAAACCTGCAGTACTGGGTCATGACGAAGCGGCATACTCCAAAAACCGTCGTGCGGTACTGGTTTACTAAGAGAATTGCATGAGCAGTAACTTCAGACATCAACTATTGAGTCTGTCGTTACTGGTTGGTATAGCGGCCCCCTGGGCCGCTTTTGCTCAGGCACCAATCAGTAGTGTCGGCTCAGGCTCGGTCGAAGACCGCGTCACTCAACTTGAGCGTATTTCAAATGCTCACAGCCAGCTTTTAACCCAACTCCAGCAACAACTCTCTGATAATCAATCCGATATTGATTCCCTGCGTGGTCAGATTCAGGAAAATCAGTATCAACTGAATCAGGTCGTGGAGCGGCAAAAGCAGATCCTGTTGCAGATCGATAGCCTCAGCAGCGGTGGTGCAGCGGCGCAATCAACCAGCGGCGATCAAAGCGGTGCGGCGGCATCAACGACGCCGACAGCTGATGCTGGTACTGCGAATGCTGGCGCGCCGGTGAAAAGCGGTGATGCAAACACGGATTACAATGCAGCTATTGCGCTGGTGCAGGATAAATCCCGCCAGGATGACGCAATGGTGGCATTTCAGAATTTCATCAAAAATTACCCTGATTCAACTTACCTGCCAAACGCCAATTATTGGCTGGGTCAGTTAAACTACAACAAGGGTAAAAAAGATGATGCGGCGTATTATTTTGCTTCGGTAGTGAAAAACTATCCGAAGTCACCAAAGGCTGCAGATGCGATGTTTAAAGTCGGCGTCATCATGCAGGACAAAGGTGATACCGCAAAAGCGAAAGCCGTATACCAGCAGGTTATCAGTAAATACCCTGGTACTGATGGCGCTAAACAGGCGCAAAAACGTCTGAACCGCTGCGCTCAGCTTCGTATTTTTTTCACGCTTGCGGCTTTTGTTCAGATACCCGGCAGAAACATACGGTAAATTTTCCAATCAAATTTTAGGGCAGATAAAATCCCATGGGTTTTATTAAGCAGCCTGCCGCGCATCAAAATTCATTTTCCGCAAAAATATCCTTTTCCCCCGCTCTTGAAATGTGTATAATAAAAACAAGCAGGCGTTGGCGTATCATTCTGATATGACACGCGTCCAGACCTTCCCTTCCCGCCGTAATGTAATCATTTTTTGTTTCAGTTGCGGCTATTCTATCAAGGAGTATCAAAATGAATTATATTTATATTAACTGCGGTACAACTACCTCAAGGGGCTATCTGGTAAGGGACGGCAAACCGTCCGGTTACGTTTCAAAGGTCGTGGGCACCAAGGATTCCTCCCTTTCGGGCGGTAACGATATCCTGCTTGCCGGCCTGCGCGAAATTTACGACGTCCTCATCGACCGCAACGGCCTTTTTGAACGCGATATTGAAAGCGTATGGATTTCCGGCATGGCCACAAGCCCGTTTGGAATCACGGAGATCCCCCATATGACGATGCCGGTAAACGCACAAAAGATGTACGACGAATCCGTCACGTTTTATGAGGAAAGCTATTTTGACCGCGAGCTCAGGCTGCTGCGCGGCGTAAAAAACGTTCCTGACGGCACGGTGGTCGATCTGGAAAATATCGAATACATCAGCAGCATTCGCGGTGAAGAAATCGATATTGTCGGGCTTCTTTCCAGCAATTATACGCCTGAAGGGCCGGTTGTCGTAGTCGCGCCAAGCTCCCACACCCAGTTTTGTTATGTGAAAGACGGAGCGCTTACCGACATCCTTTCCTCTTTTACCGGCGAGCTGCGCTATGCGCTCTCACGCGATACCATGCTGTATGGCGAGCAGGAGCACGGCGACGTTGCAATGACGGAGCAATTTGTGCGTAAGGGCTGTGAATACCTGCGTAAATACGGTTTTTGCCGCGCGGTTCAAATCGTGCACGGCGCAAATACCTTCGGCATCCTTTCCAAGGCTGAACGCACGCAGATCTTAAACGGAATTATCACCGGTTCCGTAACAGACCTTCTTGCCCAGCATATCAGTAAAAAATGGACTGATGTGGAGGAAATCGTGATATTCGGCGGCAAGCCGTATATTGAGGCTTATCAAATCCTGTTAAAGGATACGCTTCCTTCCATGCCCGTAAGGCTCATTACAGATATCAACGGAAACAGCTTTGCGCTGAGCGGCTTTTTGGAACTTCTCAAAATTGAAGAAAACGCCGCCCACTAATCAAATGTCAAAAAACATCCCTGCTGGCAGGGATGTTTTTTTGTGTTCCAGGCTTATCCCGGTTATTTCATGTAGGCAATATATTCCTCATTCGCAGCCATAAGCTCATCCACCATTGCATGAATCTGGTCGAGTGTCAGCTTTGCCGCCGTAAATGGATCAAGCTTCACAGCCTCATAGATATATTTCATGTCTTTTGTGACGACCGCGTCCGCCATCAGCTTATGAACGTTTACATTTGTCAGGTTAAGGGCTGCAAGCGCGTCCGGCAACGCTCCCGCATAGCAGGTATGGATGCCTTCGGTGTCCGTATAGCACGGCACCTCTACAACGCAATCATTTGGCAGGTTTGTGATAAGCCCGGTATTTTTCACATTCAGGTTCGCGCGGAACGGCTTTCCTGTATAATACGCGTGAATGATCTCAGGTGCATATTCAAAGGTTTTCTCCATCGGTATCTCCTCACCTTTGTCAAGCAGGCCTTTCAGTTCCTCGAAATAGTCGTCCGCCGCTTCCTCATGGGCAAGCCACCAGCGGTCGTCAATGCGCAAACGCTTAATCTCCTCTTCGTTTTTCCTGAAATAAGGAAGATATTCCGACAGGTGCAGCGGAGACTCCGACACAAAATACCCAAAATGCCTCATAACGTCAAACCGCAAAGCGTTACTCCATAAGATTTATAATCCTGTTCGTATTGCGCAAGGCATTCAATTTGCTCATATGTTTTTGAAATTTCTCGCAGTGCGGGGTAAGCGTCCTTGCCGTCCACCTTGAATTCCAAAAACCAGTCCATATGGTTAATACCCGCCGCCCAGTAGGATATGCGCGACATATCCTTAATGCGCAGATAATCCGCAAGCTGTGTCGCCGTGCTTTGCACGTTATGGCAGAATCCGAAAATTTTAATGCTTGTGGTACGGCTGAGCGCGAGACACAACGGCGCCATAGGATTTGTATAATTGAAGAAATACGCATCCGGGCACAGCTCCTCCATGTCCTTGCAAATTGCGTAAATCTGCGGATACGCTCGCAAAAAGCGGAACATACCTCCCGGCCCGATGGTATCGCCGATCACCTGGTCAAGCCCGTATCGATCCGGAATTTCAAGGTCTTTACGATACTGCCCGGGGCCTCCGACGTTGATCGTGTTGATTACAAAATCAGCGTCCGCAAGCACTTCCCGGCGTTCGCTCGCCGCCTCAACCGTCACTTCTTTCCCGGCCTGGCGGCAAAGCTGAATTGCAACCTGCTTCATCACCTCAAGCTTTTCCGTATTGAGGTCAACCAGTGATATATTGTCGATTTGCATATCGTCAAACAGCATCAAATCCCCAATGAGCTTTTTTGCAAACATCGCGCTGCCCGCGCCGATCACAACGATTTTCTTCATATTTCCCTCCCATATTCTTTTGTTAAAACAGATGATTGTTTCCAATAGAAATTCTTTCCTCTATCATAACACCCCTGTTTTTTATTTGAAAGGCTTTTACCCAAAAATGCCCCGAAAGAGTCCGCTGCTCTTGCCGGGGCTTTTTGGTATCATCCTTTAGAGTCCTTGTGAAGAAAACAATTATGGCTGTAAAACAACCTTGATTGCATTCGGATCTTTTTCCGCCGTTTCAAACGCTTCCTTCCAGTCGTCAAGCTTGTAGATATGCGTCACGACTCCGTCCGTGCGTATTGTGCCGTCGGCAATGCCCTTGATCACCGCGTCATAGCAATGGCCGCTCAAATGCGATCCTCTGACGTCTATTTCCTTGGTATCCCCAATGATATTCCAGTCTATTGTGATATCTGTGGGGAAAACGCCAAACTGCACATACCGTCCCAGATTCCGTATCATTTCAAGCCCCTGCCGCACGCTCGGCTCGCTGCCAGACGCTTCGATATACACGTCGCAGCCATAGCCGTCCGTCAGCTTTCGGATTTCTTTTATCACATCCGTCTCAAGCGGGTTGAATACATAATCCGCGCCAAATTCCTTTGCCTTTTCAAGCCTGCTCTTTTTTAGATCAAGCCCTATAATCAGCTTTGGCGCGAGCTTTTTTGCCGCGTTTATCATGCCAAGGCCAATCGCCCCGAGCCCGCTGATAACAAGCACGTCCTCATGCGTGATTCCGCCCCGTTCCACGGCGTGCATCGCACATGCAAACGGCTCGACAAGCGCGGCCTGCTGAATTGTAAAATCATCCGGCAGCGGATGCAGCACGCTTTTTTCCGCATATTTCATATATTCCGCAAATCCCCCCTGCGCGTCATCCTTAAAGCCGTAAATATGGTGGGGCTGGCACATCCAATAGTTTCCCTCGCGGCAAAATTTACACTCACCGCACGGCAGTATCTGCTCCGCAAGAAGAAGCTGCCCTTTTTTGATTCCCTGAACATTTTTCCCAAAATCCACAACCTCGCCATAAAATTCATGCCCGCCGGTTGCAGGGGCTTCGATATAAGCTGTTTCAGGGGATGTGCCCCATACGCGCTGCCCTCCATGCAAGGTTTTTACATCCCCGGCGCAGATACCGCATCCACGGATTTCTACCAGAATTTCGTTGTCGCCGATTTGTGGAACGTCTATTTCCTCCACCCTGTAATCATACGGCGCATACACACGCAGCGCCTTCATCTTTTTGTCCATCATAAAACCTCCCTTTTTTAAACGCCCTGGTTTTTCCTGTTTGACGTTGCGACCTGTAGCAGCACGGATGCAATGATTATAAAGCCCTTGATCACATCCTGCGGATAGGACGGCACTGCCAGCAGGTTCATAATATTTCCGATCAATGCCAGAATCAGTACGCCGACCAGCGTTTTTACCGCCGAGCCCTCGCCGCCGGACAGGCTCGCCCCGCCAATGACGCACGCAGCGATTGCGTCAAGCTCAAAGCCATCCCCCACGACAGGAGACCCCATCGCAGTCCTTGAAGCCGTCAGTATGCCCGCAACGGCAGCGCAAATCCCTGAAATAATATACACGGACGCTTTATACGATTTCACGCGGATGCCCGCCAGCGTCACAGCTGTTTCATTGCTGCCGATTGCCACCACAAGGCGTCCGAACGACGTATATTTGAGCAGGAACCAGAACAATACGACTGCTATGATCCCAATCAGCACCAGTGTGGGCAGTCCGCCGAAC
>ERZ791934.1924-NODE-1924-length-16198-cov-4.901010_pt1 | contig 16198 bp, 19 predicted proteins | sample MGYA00510125_ERZ791934 | MGnify/ENA primary metagenome ERZ791934 (study PRJEB30046, sample SAMN00993240) | human gut metagenome | study: EMG produced TPA metagenomics assembly of the A metagenome-wide association study of gut microbiota in type 2...
CTAAAGAACTGCCCTCCCCCTGCATAGCAGGGGGTTTATTTTTAATGTGACACAACAAAAAGAACCACTGATATTTGATTTGTATCAAATATCAGTGGTTCCTTATTTATATCTTTTGAACAGACTGCCAATTCAATATTATGCAGTCTGCTGTCTGTAAGAAATTTCTTTCTTCGTGGGTCACCCTCTGCTCAATATACTGAAAACATTCTACGTTTTCTTGCACTCGATTAAAAATATGTTCCTCTGACTCCGAGAAAACTAATGCTTATGATCATCATCCGTTCCCGGTCAAAAACCTGTCCTGCATTAAGGGAAAGCAGTTCCACAATGTCAAACTCTCTTTTTGACAAAACAACGGATTCGCCAGATACCGACACTATACGGGCAGATTAGTCAATCGCCATCTCACCGAAGAAACGTATGGTTGCATGATTCCTTCGCCGCTGTTCTCTCCGAAGATGTGCGGCTATCCATGCTCCCAGTTCGTCCAGATCAAAGGGCTTAATAATATAATCGTTTGCTGGGTATAAGGATTTATACCTAACCCCGGCAAAGCAGCGTTCTATCACGTAACAAATCCACAGCCAAAGGAGTGATGAAGCTTTTATGGCTTGCCCGAAAGCCTTAAAATCATACTTTTCTTTGCCTTGCTTCATTTTTTCTCCCTATTACATTTTACCGTTCACCTTTCTTGCTGAATATGAGTACCCACATTATGTTATTACTGCACTTGCCGTTTACTTGTCACGCTTTATGGGATACAATAAAAAGCAGAGGTGATGAATAATGCAGGAAAGCAGATTGTTTCGGATTGTCTATTATCTTTTGGATAAAGGAAAATCCTCGGCTCCTGAACTGGCAGAAAAATTCGAGGTGTCCGTAAGGACAATATACAGAGATATAGATATAATCAGCAGCATGGGTATTCCGATTTACGCTACCCAGGGCAAGGGTGGCGGTATTACGTTGCTTGACAATTTTATATTGGATAAATCACTGTTATCCACGGAGGAGAAAGAACAGATTTTGATGGCTTTACAAGGCATTATAGCAACAGAACAAAATAACTCCGACGAGCTGCTTACAAAATTAGGAGGTCTGTTTCAGGCAAAAAATACAAATTGGATTGAGGTTGATTTTTCTAATTGGGTTAAAAACAATTCCAGTCAAGATAATTTTAATTTGATTAAGAGTGCTATTTTTAGCCGCAACGTCATTTCTTTTCAATATTTTAGCAGTAATAGAGAAAGCACAAAGCGGCGGGTAGAACCTTTGAAATTAGTCTTTAAGAGTAAAGATTGGTATTTGTATGGTTTCTGCCTTATGCGTAATGACTACCGCTTTTTCAAATTGACACGGATAAGAGATATGGAGATACTGGCAGAAGTTTACTCCCGTGAAATCCCATCAGCATACTCCGTCGGAAAACTAATGGATATTCAGAATACCATAGCAGTAACACTGAAATTTGATAAAGACATGGCCTTTCGTGTGTATGATGAATTTGCAGAGGGCGTTACAGAGGACAAGCAAGGGAACTTATATGTTCGGACGAATTTGCCCGGCAACGACGCACTATACAGTTATTTATTTTCGTTTGCGAATAACGTGGAAATCCTTGAACCAAAAAATATCCGTGAACAGGTGAGAAAAAAATTAGCTGCTATGCAGAAAAAATATGAAACCTGACATCAGGTTGCAAGTTATACATTGTATAATTGGCTTAAAAATAGGAGGTGCATATTGATGAAGCACGAATGGAAAAAGCAAGAGAAAGAGTTATATGGTGCGAAGCAAAGCCCAGCTATGATTACCGTACCTATGCAGAGCTACATTATGATAGACGGAAAGGGAAATCCAAACAACGAGGATTTTTCTAACAGGGTCGCCGCATTGTACTCATTGGCTTATGCCATAAAAATGGGATTCAAGGCTGCTGCAAACAACGCCGACACTTCAAAAGAAGTGCATGACTTTTCTGTCTATCCCTTGGAGGGGGTATGGAAACAAAAGCAGAGTGATGATCTTATAAAAGAAGAACTGGAATACACCATTATGATACGTCAGCCGGATTTTATTACCGAAAGTATGGTATGTAGGGCAATGGAAGCTGTGAAAAAGAAAAAGCCTAATCCATTGTATGAGGAAATCCGCTTTGATACCATGCAGGACGGGAAATGTGTCGAAATTTTGCATATCGGGGCGTTCGATGATGAACCTGCTTCTTTTGAGAAAATGGCGCAGTTTGCGGAGAAAAACAATCTGGAACGCGACGAAAGCTGTCACCGGGAAATCTATCTGAATAACGCCAACAGAGTGGAAAAAAGCAAGCTCAAAACCATCTTGCGATTTTCAGTCAAGTAAAACTATATGAGGACAAAACAATGCACTTTGTTAATGCAAAGGGAATTTTATCAGCGAAAAATGGAATGAACTTATATCGTGGCTGTTCTCATGGGTGTATTTATTGCGATTCCAGAAGCAAATGTTACCACATGGAACATGATTTTGAGGATATCGAAATCAAAGCAAATGCGATTGAGTTATTAGAAAAGGCACTAAAACGGAAACGTACAAAGTGTATGTTAGGCACCGGCTCTATGACAGACCCTTATATTCCTCTTGAAAGTGAAATTGGAAATGTCAGAAAGGCATTATCATTGGCGGATCAGTACGGCTTTGGTTTTACATTGATAACAAAATCAAGTCGGATTTTGAAAGATTTAGACTTACTGAAAAGTATCAATGCTAAAACAAAATGTGTGGTGCAAATGACTTTAACTACCTACAACGAAAGTTTATGCAAAAAACTTGAACCAAACGTCAGTACGACACGAGAACGGTTTGAAGTGTTAAAGGAACTGCATAATGCAGGTATTCCGACTGTTGTATGGCTATGCCCCATTCTTCCGTTTATCAATGATACGGAAGAAAATATAATTGGTATTTTGAATTACTGTATTGAGGCAAAGGTATATGGCATTATCTGTTTCGGCATGGGAATGACTTTGCGCGAGGGAAGCCGAGAATATTTTTACAGGCAGTTAGACCAATTATTCCCGCACATGAAAGAAAAGTATATACGTACTTTTGGTAGTCAATATGAACTTAATAGTCCGAAGAACAGCAGCTTAATGAGATTATTTCATCAAATATGCACAGAAAAAGGGATTGCGCATGATAATAGGCAGATATTTGAATATCTAAACACTTTTGAAGGAAAACAGAATGATGTGCAGTTAAGTCTATTTGACTAAATGTTTTCAGCGAGAAAATGTGCTATACTTGTAATCGACAAATCGGAATTGACCGAACAAAGCGAGGGATTCTTCTTGTCCGAAGGGCAAGAAGATGGGTGCAGGATACAGAAAAATTGTGAGTTGCAAAGGAAGTGAAATTGAAATGTGCATGGAATGTTATATTGACGAAAATAGAATAACACCACTATTAAATCCATTGGATTGTTTAACAAATCACACACAATACATTTGTGGGACTTGTGGGCGGTGTATTTGTATTGAGCATGACCCCAGGCGTGGATTGCAACGGTGGAATTTCCCTTTTAAGTCGTTAGAAACTGCAAAATTATATTTGCGTACTGCTGATTACAGTATGAAAAAATCATGTGGCATTTATGAGATAAAAAGTGAAAATGTAAGGTTTTCATACAAAATCTTTGCGGACAGTGAGGCTTTGCGATTATATTTAAAAAAGAACAAAGGAAAAACTTGCGAAACAATGAAACCTATTTTCATTGTTGAAGAATACAAAGAATACGCAAATACGCAGATAAGGAAATTAACGTCTGATGAAATACAGAAATATATGTCAGAGAGATAAATTTCCGTTTCTTAACCAAAAAAAAAACTAAATAATCATTACTAATGTAGTGGCATAACTAATGGTAGGAATTATAGTTTATAAATCACCTTTTGCCAACAAATTGTCTTTACCCATACCACAGACATATTGACTTGAATCATATTTATAGCAAACATCTAAAAAATCTGATCGTTGTTTTGAATCATTCATTATTTTTACAAGTAATTCATGCGGAACTGTTCTTGCATATGCTCCGGGACCTGCCAGCTCTATATTTTTCACTCCAAAGCGGCGGAGTAAACCTTCTAATTCATTTGGCATAAAAGTATATGTTATACACCACGGAGCGCCTCCTTTTTCATATTCGGCTATTTCGTTTTCTCCTCCCATAAGTCCGTCTGTCATCAGTTTTTCTATATTGCTTTTTTTAAAATTAAATGTATCTATTGCATTTTGTCTGTTTGATATACACCATTGTACAAAAGGGTCGTCAGAATGTTCATTCAGTATAAATTGATTTTTCTGAATCGGATTAGCAAGATACGGCAAACTGCCCAAACGGCTTGTTACACTTATTATAATACGTTTTTTTGCAATGCGCACAAGCTCACCGATAACGTGTTCCTGATTCGGATAGGTATATGAAATCGGTGCATCAAAAGAAACAACCATATCATAGGATTTATTTGTATAATCACTCAAATCTTCCAGTGCGCCTTTTACAAAAGTTATTCTGTCAATGACACCCGCTTGCTCTGCCAGTTCCTTTGCTTTATCTATCATAGGCTGAGAAATATCAAAATGTGTAACTCGGCGACCATGTTTTGCAAGAAGGATGGAAAATCGTCCACTACCTGCACCAGCGTCAAAAACAGTATCTATACCCTCTAAATTATCAAGAAGTTTTCTCTCTATATGACTTTTCTGAATAATATCATCAATATAAGTTTCCTCACGATGACTCTCAAGTTCACCCTTATCAGGCAGATTCCACATACGTTCAGATATTTTTCTGCTATAATCCTTAATATTATTTTTATTCACTTAAAATTCCTCCGTTAAATTTAGAATCGTATTTCTTCACAAGTAAAGCGGTTTTGAAATCTAGTTAATCTTTAATTCATCAAAAATAGTGATAAGCCATTGGGTCATGCGCTTATTTGTCTCAAAAAGTTCCGTATATTTATCCTGCTCTGAAAACCATGCTGTGCTAACTAGCTGATCAGCCATGACCACATAAGGAAGTGCAGCATATTCCTCATTGGTAAGTTTTACTACACTGTCATAACCCCAAAGAATATTTCGGTAAATTTCCAGCCACTTTGATAACTTAGCTTGATCTTTTTCATCAAAGCTCTCACTCAAAATTGCCACAGCCGCATAGCAGGGATCATAAATACGCAGGTTTTTCTCCGACAGTTCAAAGTCAATAAAACCCCATTCGTCCTGCGACACGATAATATTTGACGGATTCGGATCGCGATGGATGATTTGTTTGGGCAGCTTTTCATACAGTTTTCCAAATTCATTCAAATAACCTCGGCAAAACGACTCTGAAAGTGACAAAATATCTTTTGATTTCGGCAGTGCCCAATTCTTTACGGATTCATACAGATTTACGTCATTCACAGATGTTTTAGCCTGACACAGAATGAGATGCAGCTGCCCGATAATTTCACCGACAAATCTTGCCTTTGCGGCATAGTCTCCTTCATAAAAATCATGGGCAATCATTTGCGTGCCGGAGATTCGCCGGGTTACATAGAAAAACAGTTCGCCGTCCTGTACACATGCTCGCCCATCCGTTGTTTCGATTGGGGAAGATATACATACACCAGCACCTTTTATTGCATTACAAAGCGCGATAGCGTTTTTGACTTCATCATAATTTTTAGAGAACTTCAGAACAAAATTTTTGCCGACATAAAAGGCTCTGTTATTTTTTTCCCCATTGCTCTCGTGGTAGACGTCAGAGATTGATTCATTTTCTAATTTCCAGTGCTTCAGAACATCCAAAGCTTTCTTATGAGATACCATATAGTCCTCCTTATACAAGTTCAATTTGTAAGGTCGTTTAGCCCGTCCTTTTTTTATATAGGTGGAGGGAGTGCAGTCGAATTCACGCCGAAAAGCTTTGTAAAATCCAGCATAGGTATCAAAACCGTATTCCAGTATCACATCAATTCTTTTGCAGCCGCAGCGAATTTCATAAATCGCATGAATAAGTCTGCGCCGAAGAATATATTGCATCACCGACATTCCAACGGCTGATTGGAACAGCCTGTAATAATGGAACAGCGAATAGCCTGCCTGCTCGCAAAGCTCCGTGGCAGTGATAGGAGTCTTCAAATTATCTTCTATATAATCGAGGCTTTCCTGTATGCTTTTTCGGTAATCTATTAATTTCACCCCCTTTTTTATTGTTTTGTAGCTACGTATATAGAATAACACATACATCGAGAAATACCTTTCCTGTTTTGCTGAATTTTAAATCTTTGTTTCGACTTCTGCGCCATTTCATATGGTGAGTATCAGTCTGCCATTGATATACACAGTCGTACAACAAGCGGTATAACATTATATTTTGATCGATTCCGACATTTCAAATAAATTATCAATCAAGGGGCGACAGCCTAAAGTGCTACCGCCCCTTTGAATTGTAAAACTAGGATATTGTACCTCAAGTATTGCTCATTACCATAATTCCAGAGAGTCCTCCGCATTTATCCACATCTGCATATTACTCTCAAGATATAGCCTTGCATATTCAAGAGGATCATCAATAGCAAGGGCATTTAAGGCACATTCTGAGCTGGGAGTAGTCTTTAGTCCTTTCTTTGCTTCCCAACAGTCAATCCTAAGAAGATACCCTGCGGCAGTTGCTATGTCTATGCTATTGTGGTGCATGTTGTATTCTGCATATATGATGTTCATTGTATTTGTTCTTTCTCCCAAAATTTGTGAAAGCATTTCAATCAGTTCTTCCTGCCCTGTTCATTTCATGTTATAATTTGTTACAGGTTTTTCTTTCCCTTATTTCTGCCCTTATGAGAGTTCGTAACATAAGGGAAAAGGATATAACACAAGGGAAAGTGTAAGGGCAAACTCACTTGTTATAAATTTAGTATTTTCAAGGGTTCGCGGACTTTTTGAAGATAAGATATAACAGTTAATAAATGCTATAAAAAGTGTCTTATCAGAATTCTCGTTTGTCTGGCAAATGAAAAACTCAAAACATGGGCGGCGGGGTAGTTTTTAAGCATCCTCGCCGCCTTGTCCGTTATCGCTCCACATCCTGCGCTCTGCGGGGGCATGTTCCCGCTGTTCCTGCCGCAAGATACTGTAAACGCTCTTTCGGATTTGCTCGGTTTCCGTCAGCGGCTTCTTTCCCTTGTACTTGAAATAAATATCGGCTTGCCCGATATGCTTTTTTAGCGTATTCATGCGCCGTTCAATAGGTTTCAGTTTGCCTTGAATGTCCAGTCGTTCCCCTATCATGGACTTAAATTTTTCATGAGGCTCCGCCATATCCCCTATGCCGTTGGCGGTGAGGAAATTGGGCATATTCGCCGCGTCCTTGAGGTTATACAGCGGTGGAGAATGCAGAATTGCATATGCTGGCAAAAGCCTTACACGTTTCAATGGAATGGATGGTTGGAGAAACAGATGAAATAAAGCTAAAATAGAAGCTACCAGTAAATAAAAAGAACCACTGATATTTGATACAAATCAGATATCAAAAGTGGCTTTACTGTACCCCGCTTTTTTGCTATTTCGTCAACAGTAGTGGCTGCAATACCTTTTTCGGTAAACAATGCGGATGCTACAGCCGTTATCTTCTCTCTGTGAATGCCATGACCACCTGAAAGAAACATCTATCCATAACATACTCCTGTATCTGAAAAAGCGGTACCGCTTTTTAAAGGATTCCGGTTATTCGGATCATGACTGCAAGGAACTTCTTTTCATGAAAATCTGCCGGGAAAGCAAAGTCCTCCAGGCGGCAACTTCCGAATATGTGAATGCAGTCCTCAATGTTTTGGACATGGACACTGTAACCGGAAGAAGGGATTATGCCATCATCCTCTTAGGCTCGGTCATGGGCTTAAGGCGATAGACATTATCCGGTAAAAGCTGACGGATATTGACTGAAAAAAAGGTGAGATCAGGGTTCTGCAGCGAAAAACTTCCGTGCCGGTCAGTCAGAGATCTGCTATGGTGACTATTTGTTTTATTAGGTCAAATTCACCCTTGGGAATAAATATAGCTCCATAATGTTCAGCCATTTTTATATCCCAATTGTATTCGCTTCCAGAAAGTAGAATAAAAGGAATATTTCTATGGTTTTTCTTTACTTCTTGCAACAAATCTACACCTGTTCCATCACGCATATAGAGGTCAGAACATATTAAATCAATCACATTTTGTTTGAGAATATCTATCGCTTCCCGTACACCTGTAGCAGCATATATTTCAAAATATTTAGACAACGCCATATCTAAATTTTGTAAAAAACTCTGTTCATCGTCCACAAGTAATATTTTCTTCATTGCTCCACCTCCATTCTGATAAGTCCATTTTATTGTTTTTACGAATTTATTCTAAAAGTAATTTTTGAAGATTTCATAAAGATTTGCGCAAAAAATGGACGGCCACAAAAGCCGTCCATGGCACCATCGGAAAATCAGCAAGGAAGGTTCATAGTAACCCTTGCGCCATGCGTCTGCTTTGAATTTTCTAAAGTCAAGGTTCCTCCATGCTGTTTTACAATCGATTCTGCGATATATAGTCCCATACCAAAGTGCATCTTGGAGCCGCGGCTTTGATCGTCCATAAAGAATCTTTCATGGGCATGCTTTAATGCTTCTTTCGTAAACCCATTTCCTTCATCGGTGATTGAAATCTGTATATGATCTTCCAGATTGCCTATTTCCACATAAATAGTTCCTCCCCGCGGCGAGTAATCTAAAGCATTGTTTACGATATTCATAATCGCACGTTCCAATAATGCCGCGTCTGCCTCCAGACTGTTTGGCATAGACAATACCTTTACCTGCAGATGAATGCCCTTTATCCGGCACAGAGATTCTATCTGCATTCTTAATCTCTGTATATATCTTCCGAAATCCATTTTTTCTTTCTGAATCTGATAGCCAACTGCCGCCCTGGATATTTCAATCAGTGTTTTGATATAAAAATACATCTGTTCAGAACTTTCTGTAATATATTCTGCATATTTTTTTTGCTCCGCATCCAGTTCTGTCTCATTGATCAAATCAATATTTCCCTGGATAACTGTCAGGGGAGTTTTCAGGTCATGGGCAAGTGCGGCGATCTGCTCCTTTTGTGTCTGTTCTGCCTTCCATTGCTGCTCTAAAGATGATTTTAAGTTGTCCTTCATATCCGCGAAAGAGTACAGCACCTCTTCAAATTCTTTGATTTTGGAGTGTCCCACTTCAAAATCGAGATTTTGCTGTGCAACCTGTTCTGTCGCTTCAAAAAGCGGTGAAAGCTGCACCCGTAGGTTTTTTGCAAATTTTGCCGTCAAAATTATGCACACCATAATACAGTTTATCGCAATGAGGATATATAGCAGGATTTCCGGCGAGGGAAAATGCTCATAAAGCCATTCGTTGGTAAACTGCGAACCGACATAGTATTGAAGCACCACATATTCGTTTTCACGGGTAACAAATAAGTACTGCTTGTCCGGATTTTGATTTGCTTTCCCCGATATGGCGTATTCCATAGCCGAGTCCAAATCTTCACCCTCTAAGGACGTTTTTACTACCTGATAATTCTTATCCAGCACCAGATACCTGCACCCCATAGGGATCTGAACGTCTGCCAGATCCGGCGTCGCAGCGATAACCGGGGCGAGGTTTTTTGCGCTGCTTTCCATATAATTGGCATAAGTAATAAAGCCCATATTTGTTCCGGCTAAAATAAGGCCGAAGGGGACGGCTGCCGCCCCCAGCAGTCCCACAAGAAGCATACATAAAAATTTCCAGAAAGACGCTTTCAGCGATGTTGTTTTTTTCATTCCCATTTATACCCAATCCCCCAGACTGTCACAATCGGCTGGATATCCCACTTACTTAATTTCGCCCGGATATTTTTGATATGAGTGGAAATTGTGGAATTATCACTATCGCCCTCTAAGCTAAAAACCGCTTCGTAAATCTGTTCCTTTGAAAATACCTGCCCTTTATTCCGGGCAAGGTATTCACAGATCAGGTATTCGCTTTTGGTCAGGGAAACAGGCGTATTGTCTACCCGTAATTCCATTGCAGATAAATCTATTTTTATTCTGTCAAAAGCAAGGGCCGTATGTCGTTCCCTGTGTTCACGTCGTAAGTGAGCGTTTACCCTTGCCCTGAGTTCTGCAATGCGGAAAGGTTTTGTCAGATAGTCGTCCGCCCCCAGACCCAGCCCAAATGTAATATCATTTTCCATTGTCTTTGCGGTTAGAAAAAGAATCGGACAGTCCACCAGTGAACGGATCTTATCGCAATAAGAAAAACCGTCTATATCCGGCATCATAATATCCAGTATAATCAAATCGTATCTATTTAACTTCTCAAGCGGCACCTGTGCGGCGGACGTATAGATGGTAACGAGATGTCCGTCTTTTTGCAGCCCGTTTTTGACAAGTTCTAAAATAGGCTGTTCATCATCAACCATAAGGATTGCTGCCATATTGTCGCCTCCTTTCGTTGTTCTTTTCAGTATAGCATAATCTTTAAGGGCAGGAAAACTGTCATTGCCGCTTTGCAATATGGTAGCTGTTATTTACCTTGACTGCAACTGCTTCGGTTGTGTCGGTTCCATAAATCTCATAAACATCTGTGTAAAACCATTGCTCCCGCCCCTGTCCGGCATTCTCCCCGTTCCAGTCAATCTTGTTCAAATCTTCCTTTGACAAAGGAATTTTTGTTTCGGTATCGAATGTAACGCTTTCTGCGAGAATATCAATATAGCCGCCTAATTCATCATTTGATACCACGTCAGACGTTACTTGATAAACCGTCCCGCCACAAAGAAGCTGCGTGGCATTTGCCGGGTTGACTTCAAAGCTGCCGTTTATAGATTGCTTCGTTTCTTTAAAGTCAAAGACAATATCCGTGTCTTTCAGTTTTTCATGTGTAATAGCTTTGTGGTATTCTCCATTTACATCTACAATCAGATAGGTGTCGGCATTGGGAGCTGCATACACATTCAAGAAAGGGATAATATAGGCGGCTTCCGGGGCTTTTTCCGCTAAATCCACCAATGTATGAAAGGTGGCAGATTCCACATTTTCTTGAATCAACACTTTTCCCGCTTCATCTATGGCGGTAAGCTGCCGGATATATCCAACCCATTCCCCAAGCCCGCCGTTAGATACGGTGTCCTCTAAAATGATATAGTCGTTTCCCTTATAGGAAAATTGCGTCACGTTCTCTGCATTCAGATAGCATTGCTCCTTGTTACTGGAATATTCCTTGATTTTGTCCTGTAAAGAACAGCCTGCAAGAGAAAAGCAAACAGCAAAAGTGGCCAGTAATGCCATCATCATTTTTCCACATTTATTCATAATTTTTCCGTCCTTCCCAATGAGAAAACCATAATAAAGTCACCAGTAAGCTGCCTATTGTCAGTACAGCAATCCATACCCATTCTGTTCCATGAGCGAAAAACTGATGATTCAAAATATCGCGCACCCAGTTCATAGACCATGCAAAGGGGATATACCGCGCTATGCCATTCAGCTCAATATTGCTATACAAAATACATTGCATACTTTCAAACACGCCCCAAAACAGTGAGATACCCAGGCCAAATTTAAGGCTAAGAAACAAGTGCAAGACATAAATAATCAAATTGCAGAACGCTATTCCTGCGGCTGCCTTGGTTAGTGTGCCAAGTTGCACTGTATCAGCTATTCCCAAAAATTGTATTCCAAATACGAATAGCAGGAACAGACAGGATAACGAGGTGATCCCCGCGCCATAAAGATAAGCTAATTTTGCAAGTATCATCTTGCGCCGGTTTGGTACAGCAAGCAATGGCTGGAAATGGGACGCCTTTTCTTCTAATGTAATATTCAAGCCAACAATAACGCTGATTAACAGAGGAAAAACCGTTGCTGTAAGTTCTAATATCATTTTTAGCTTTTTACCGTCTGCTGTGCTGCCATAAAGAAAATAGTAAACAACAAACAGCAACGCTCCCATAACAGGTATACATAAATGAATGATTCCCAATGGCGTATGCTTCGTTTTTACCAGTTCGGAATAAACTGCACCAAGAAAACCCATTTCGTTACCTCCTTTTTGAAAAATCCTTTGCGTCCACGAAAGACAAAACAAAAAACAGGAATATTGACAACACGAGGGAAATCAGAATGGTTATAGAAAATCCAGTATTTCCCGCAAAGGTTCCCCGGAGTTCAATTCCCATAAGAGGCTCTGCCAATTTTGCCGCATAGCAATAAGGTACTAACCACCAGACCGCCGTATTCCCCAATAGGATAGGGATAAATATACCAAGTATAGTATTTACTATGATCGGTACAAACAATCCTGCTTTGCGAGCAAGGTATAAACACAACGGAATCTGCCATACAGACGCAAGGATAATCGCTATACTGCCCGCTATGCTTTGTGGAACGGAATATACTGCCGTTGCTGGGGAAATAACACTGCTGACAGAGATAAGTACTGCTAAAAATATCCCTGCGACAAGTAACTTTTCAATCAGAATCATCCCTTTTGTCAGTTCAAATTTTGAAAGATTCACAGGCATAGAATATACGGAATAGTATTTACCTGCGTTTTCTTCTTTCCGGTGTGACAGCGAACATAAAATTGCGATTGCCCCCGGAAGCAGGAAAGCATACCACCAGTAAAGCGTCATGTACTGGAAACCATAAAAACCGCCGATAAGCCATGCAAAGATAGCTGTGATGAAAGGAATGATAAAAATCAATTTGTTTGCTATTGTCCTTTTGAATTTTAAATGCTCTGATTTTAAGTAGTTCATACCTTAACCCTCCCTGTGATTGCTCTTTACAACGTCCATAAAAAGCTGTTCCAGATTTTCATTCGCATTCAGTTTCCCCTCATAACCTAAAATACCGCCCGCAATAATGCCAATATGGTCGGCTGTCTGCTGCACTTCCGAAAGAATGTGACTGGACAAAATAACGGTAATGCCTTTTGCGGGGAAGGAACGGATCAGCTCCCTGAGTTCTTCAATTCCCACTGGGTCAAGACCGTTTGTAGGCTCGTCAAGAATGAGCAGCTTCGGATGATTCAGTAATGCAATCGCAATTCCAAGCCGCTGCTTCATGCCAAGAGAAAACTGCCCGACCCGTTTCTTGCCGGTATTTGTGAGCTGGACAATTTGCAATACCTCGTTAATTCGTGCATCGTCCAGGCCGAGCAATGTAGTTCTGACTTTGAGATTTTCGTATGCAGTCAGATTCTCGTAAAGCGGGGGCATCTCAATCAACGCGGCGATATGCTCCAGATCATTCCGCTTCCACAGGTGGCCGTCAAACTCTATACTTCCAGAGGTTGGTTTCAAAATTCCTGTAATCATTTTGAGCGTTGTAGACTTTCCGGCTCCGTTCGGTCCCAGCAGGCCATAAACCGAATTGCACCGGATATTCAGTGACACATGGTTTACTGCCATTTGCCCCTTAAAATTTTTGCAAAGGTCAGTTGTCTTCAAAATCATATCCATATAATCAAGTCCTTTCTTATTGTTTGTAAGGAAAGGATAAACGCTATTTTTGAAGATTTCATAAAGATTTTTTAGTTTCTTTATACCGCTTGCACTTGCACATAAAAAATCCCTCCAAACTTCAAAACGAAGTCAGAGGGAAATAAAAGCATGGGAACGCCACTTTTCAAACTTCGTTTTTTGTTCGGCGGGTTTGAGTGGAAATTATTTGCTAATAATATTTTTTCTTTCATAAGCCAAAGAAACTACGATTGTCAGTAAACTCAATCCTAAAAGCCACATCTTTGTGGTACATATCCTGAGCATTGATGATTGTTTCCTTTTTGCACTTCGGACAATATAGAGGAAAGTTTCTTAATTCCGTATCTTCCCGTATCATTGTCCGAGCTTTATTGCCGCAGATAGGGCAAGCACCTCGGGACACTTTGTCTCGAAGTTGGGAAAACAAAATGCGCCTGCACGACACAAGGCCATGTAAGCGCATGAAATTATATCAGCATATATGTACTGTCTATTTTCATATTCAAAGCCGGACTGCTCCGGGGGATGGGCTACGCTTTTTTTAGCTGGTGGAGCTTGTGGGAATTATGGAATATGAAAACGGACACGGCGGCAATCCTCTTATTTGCCGCCGTGGGTTTCCACGGTGTCGTAGCATCCTTGATTTAGGATAGACGAAAAGAAACGGCGGCTCTGAAAAATTAAAGCAGCCATTATAGATATGTTATTATGGCGTGGAAATCCATCTGCCTATCAGCGGCTTTTTTTCTTTTCTGCCGCTGGGCAGATTGATGAAATATAAAAGGTTTATAGTTACTTTACTCGTTAGTTGATGGTAAGGTTTGCATAAGTGCAAAGAAGTGTTGCGCCTCACCAGTATTGAAATACGCATACCATTCTTCCAGCGTATCAGGCCTAAAGACACCTAAATGCTCAATAATTTGCTTTGCCCAAGGCAAAGCTCCAGATGCACTTGCAGTAATTAGGTTGTCACCCACAACGGACGGCTTGTCCACATAGTATGCGGCTCCTTTATAGCTGGGGCAGAACATTTCAAGAAATCCTGCTCCGTTGCTTGTGTGGGGATGCTGATCTAATAGGCCAGCATGGGCTAAAGCAACTGTAGCTCCGCAGATAGCGCACACAGTAGCACCAACGGATAGTAACTCGATTGCTTTCTTGATGATAGTACCATGTTTCGGATCATCCCAAGTGTTTCCGCCCGGTAACAGCAAAACGCTTTTATCGTTTACCATAATATCATCAATTACACAATCTGGAATAATGCTCAGTCCGCCCATTGTTTTTACAGGCGCTTTTGAGATGCCAACTGTTTTGACTAAAACATCTGGCGCATCTTTTTTGAAAAATCGGCCAGAATTTAGTTCTGCGGTAACATACCCTATTTCCCAGTCCGCCATAGTGTCGAGAGTATAGATATAGATTGTAAACATAAGTATCCTCCATTCTCATAGTTGTTTTGTTTGCTTCCTTAGTGTATCATGTAATTGTTGACAGCATTATGTCAGCAATTATGTGGTAGCAAGAAAGAATTTGAAAGGCGGTTTTCGGATGAAAGTAGATAGACTTGTCAGTATTATTATGATACTTCTTGAAAAAAGGAGAGTAAGCGCTCAGGAGTTAGCAGATACCTTTGAAGTCTCGTCCCGCACAATATACCGCGATATAGATGCAATTAGTATGGCAGGTATTCCTATCCGCTCTACATCGGGAGTAGGCGGTGGATTTGAAATTATGCCAGAGTATAAGGTGGATAAAAAAGTCTTTTCGGTGGATGACCTCTCAGCACTATTGATGGGGCTTTCCAGCCTTTTCAATATGACTCGTGGGAACGAATTGATAAACGCTTTAGCAAAAGTTAAAAGTTTCATTCCAGCTGATAGAGCAAAAGATATTGAGCTAAAAACAAATCAAATATGTATAGATTTAAGTCCTTGGGTAAGCAACAGAAACACTCAATCGTATTTGGAAATTATTAAAACATCTTTGCAGGAAAACAAGATAATTTCCTTTAGGTATGTAGATCGTCATGGAAATGAAACAGTGCGAACAGTGGAACCATATCAACTCGTATTAAAAAGCAATCAATGGTATTTTCAAGGATACTGTTTATATAGAAATGATTATCGTTTGTTTCGATTATCTCGCATGACAGATTTGGAAATGAGCAAAGATACTTTTGTTCCACGGGTTTATCAAAAACCTATTTTAGACATCGCGGAAATTGTGGAGACACTGGAAATAGAAATCAAAATCCGTATTCATAAATCTATAATGGACAGAGTGCTTGACCTTTGCGCGTATGAACACTTTACGTCAGATGGAGATGAACATTTCATTGTAAACTTTCCATTTATTGATAGAGATTATTATTATGATATGCTTCTCAGTTTCGGCGATAAATGTGAGTGTTTGGAGCCTTTATATGTTCGAGAAAAAGTGAAACGGAAAATACTTAATATAGCCGCCCTATATGATAATTAAAATCTTTAGAGATAATCTCTTTTTTTAATTTCACGACATGAAATTAAGTAGTCAGTAGTATGAAAATTAAAGTCGTTCAAATACTAACACCTGAAATGTAAAATTACATTAGGTGATATTATGAAGATTGAGAAAGATG
>ERZ791934.1925-NODE-1925-length-16187-cov-3.295438_pt1 | contig 16187 bp, 16 predicted proteins | sample MGYA00510125_ERZ791934 | MGnify/ENA primary metagenome ERZ791934 (study PRJEB30046, sample SAMN00993240) | human gut metagenome | study: EMG produced TPA metagenomics assembly of the A metagenome-wide association study of gut microbiota in type 2...
AAACTTGCTGCCTTCTTTGAATCTCTCGCTGTACAAAATGTTTGACAAACCTACAAAGCCGCCATTTCAGCGAAGACGGGGACGGCTCTGGCTGGCCACCCGGGGACGCACATCCTCGGTCTGAACATACATACGGCGAGTAAGGAATGCAAAGGCCACCGTCACCGCAAAGGACAGTCCAGCGGATACCCACAGATTGACGCCTCCGGTGTTGCCCAGATCCATGAGGAACCGCAGGAGGAAAAAGATACCGGCTGCCACAGCGGCCCATTTCTTTTCCAGATAACCGCCCAGCGCCAGCCAGAGCATGACGGCCAGACAGGCATACATGGTAATCAGCAGCAGTTGGTTCACCGCGTTGATATAAAAAGGCAGATAATCTCCGGTAATATCCTGAATCATGCCATTGACAAATGCCAGCTCATCTCCGGTCAGGCCTTTCGTCAGCTCTTCCGCACCGTCGGTATTGACGATGACACCAATACTGTAATAGGTCATAGCGGTCAGGCCGGCGGACAGGGTTCCATTGGAAGCGGCGTGTCCCATGGCGAACATCATGGGCTGACTGCCTCTTTCCAGCTGGGGCAGCAATGCGCGGATAATCAGCACAAACTCCGCTGTTTCAAAAATCATGGCTGCCGCGCCGGACATCAGAGAGTACAGCCACGGATTCTGGGCAACAGCCGGGAAAAATCCCGCCATAGCACCCAGGAAAAACCGTTCCAGCAGCATGACAAACAACAGATGCATACTGACTCCCACCAGAAACAGCAGAATCTTCGCCCGCTTGCGGATTTTCAGCACCAGCAGTGCCGCAATGGGGACACCAATGGAAAAAAGAATTGTGAGAAAAATTCCGATAATTGTAATGTCGGATACCATATTTGTGAAAACCTCCCGGTTTTTGCAGCCTTGGCCGCAATATTTGAGTTTCATTATAGCATACAGAAGGCGGATTTGTCGAATAAAGATTTTCCCTTCTTTTCCCGAGAGATGATTTCTGATATAATAAAAGAAAACCTGCCATTTTCGTTGAATTTTACATATTAACAAAAAGGATGTTCGTACTATGTCCCTCTATTCCGATAAACTGCAAAGCTTTATTTCCGCAGCCAGAATCAGTGTGGCACAGCTCTCCCGCACCAGCGGTGTAGAGCGCAGTTATATTCAGAAAATGCTCAGCAGTGAGCGGATTCCCGGCGATGTCACCGTGCTGGAGCGCTTGTCCGACGCGCTGATGCTGACGCCTGCCGAAAAAAAACAGCTTCGGGAAACCTATTACATTTCCAAAATGGGGGAAGAAGTATACTACCGCAGGATCCAGGTAAAACGAATTATTGAGGATGCAGACAGCTATTTTCAGGAACCGGATTTCTTTGCCACTCCACAGACATCCCTCTCTCACATGGAGAGTCATTCCAACCTGCCGGTTCAAATCATTCAGGGAAAAGCTTCTGTCATTGACTGGCTTCATTTTTTTCTTTCCAGAGAAGCTTCCGGCCCGGAGTCGCAATTGATGGCGGTACTCCAACCAGACTGTGAAGCAGGAAACGTTTTCCGCTCTTACTGCCGGTTAAACCGCCAGTTACAGGTGGAACACATCGTTGCTTTTCAGACGGAAACCCGCTATCAGACGGAAAACCGCTATAACCTCTCCTGTATGCGGGAACTGCTGCCCATTCTCCTCAGCTGCTGCCGCTATGCCGGATGGTTCTATTATATCAGCTCCCCCAGTTGTCAGAGCTCGGTTCTCCCCTTCTTCATCGTTGGCAAACGCTGGGTCATGACATTTTCCCATGACAATGAAAAAGCCGTATTGTTCCGGGAAAATGACGCCGTTCTGCTGTATCAGCGTATTTTTCGGGAAATGCAGGAAGACTGTTTCCCCCTGTTTGAAACAGAGAATCTGTATCCCGTCCAGTTCTGGGATCACCAGCGATGGCGGCCTACCCATCAGGAAATGTGTTATTCCCTGCAATTTGAACCCTGTCTAGGCTTTTTCTACTCGATGGATATGGTGGAAAAGCTGCTGCGGCAGGATGTTCCCAACCGTCAGCAAATTCTCTCTTTTTTCGAAGGCCGCCGTGAACAGATTACACTGATGACCGGAACCCGGCAAAGCACCTCCTTTTTCGCCGAAGAAGGGCTGGACCGTATTTTACAGACCGGCCGGATTCAGGAGCTTCCATCGGAGCTGTACAGTCCTTTGCCGAAAGCCTATCGGGTGGAACTTCTCCGCCGGATGATTTTCTGCATTCACAAAGGCTGGTACTTCCCTCATCTGATTAAACCTCAGAAATTCCGCTGTCCCCACAACCTGATGTTCTTCGTTTCGGACAACCAGCACCTGTCCTGTGGCTGTCTGCATCCTGTCTACGGTTCTATTTCTGTAACACTGCACGAAAAGAGCATTGTCTATTCGATCTGCGATTTTCTGGAATTTTTACAGGAGACCGCCCTGATTGATTCCGTGGAGGAAACAGAAGCCATCCTGACTCAAAAACTGAAAGAACTGACGGAATCCTGACCCGTCATCAATGGATTTTCAACCATTTCCATCCTTTCCCTGTACTTTTCCGGGTTTCTCTGGTATGATAAAGGTAAAGGGGTTTGCCCATTTATCAAAAGGAAAGGATATGCGTTATGGATAGCCGCGAGTTCGATCAGACACCGGTTTTGGTACCAGGTGGTCTGGAAAATGATCCATTCAGCAACCTTCGGGAATTTCTGGAATTGCAGCATCTTTATAAAGCCGCTATCAAAGAAATCGTCACCAAGCTGGAAATCCTCAATGAGGAATTCAATGTCCATTTTGCCCGCAATCCCATCCATCATGTGGAGAGCCGTCTGAAATCCACCCACAGCATTCTCAACAAGCTGCGGAAAAAGGGATACGACGCAACCATTGAATCGGCCAAAAAGAACCTCAACGATATCGCCGGTATCCGGGTGGTGTGCTGTTACATTGACGATGTGTACGATGTGGCCGACATGCTCCTGCGGCAGTCGGACATTCATCTGGTAAAGGTACAGGATTATATCAAGAACCCCAACTACAATGGATATCGGAGCCTCCATCTGGATTTGTCCATTCCGGTTTTCCTTTCGGAACACACGGAGCATGTGACGGTAGAAGTGCAGATCCGCACCGTTGCCATGGATTTCTGGGCCAGCCTGGAGCACGATCTGCGGTATAAATCCGATAAAGAAATCCCGCCGGAAATCTGTGAAGCCATGCTGGAAAGCGCCGCCGCCATTGCCGACATCGATGTGCGAATGCAGGAAATTTTCAAGCAGATTCAGAAGCTGGACTGACCGGCCGCTTTTCTTCTTCAAACAAAAAATCCCTGTCCCTCCATCCGGGACAGGGATTTTTCATAGTTACCATTACGGTTTACTCTTTGAAAAGCGGATCGGGATACACGCCCTCTTCCATCATCCGGGCCAGCGCAGCCTGCACCACCGGTTTATCCTCCCGATAGGTCACGCCGTACCATTTGTCGTGAGAGCGCAGCACCTGCACTTCGGCTTTGTCCTCCTCCAACAGCTGGCTGACAACACCGGGCAGATAGAATTCCCCTTTCTCCGGGTTTTCCACCAGTGTCTTTTTCAAGAAAGCCGCAAACCGCATCTCCATTTCCTGAAGAATTCCCGGCGTAAAGCCCCACAGATTCATGGAAACTACACTTTCCGGATCCAACGGAGACCAGGTCTCGCCCCCATCTTCACTGAATTTGGCGCCGATTCCTGCCGGATCCTTTTCAATGCGAGTGCGTTCGGTGATATCCACCAGTTTTCCATTCTCTGTCCGGCACACACCACGGGAAACAAAGCCGTTATCCGTCAGGGTGTTTTTCAGTGTATATCCTACCATGGCATACTGATACTTTTCGGTATCCTCCACGGAGGACAGGAACCGGTAAATCTGTTCAAATCCCTCTTTCCCGTAAAAGTCATCAGCATTGATAACAGCAAAGGGAGCGTCAATCATCTTTCGGCAAGCCCACACCGCGTGACCGGTTCCCCAGGGCTTCACGCGACCATCGGGCAGTGAAAAGCCTTCTGGCAGATCGTCCAGCTCCTGAAAGGCATACTCCACCTGCATATAACGGCTGATCCGATCGCCGATTACCTGACGGAAATCCGCCTCGTTTTTTCGCTGGATAATAAAAATCACCCGTCGGAAACCGGCGCGCATGGCGTCAAAAAGGGAATAATCAATGATGATCTCCCCGTTTTTTCCCACCGGGTCAATCTGTTTCATACCGCCGTACCGACTTCCCATACCGGCGGCCATCACTACCAGAACAGGCTCGCGATTCATAAACATTCTCCTTTGCGTTTTTTCCGCGATTACTTTATTGTAATTATACTACAGTGAATAAAAAAAATCGATAGCAGACATTGTTTTTTCCAAAAAAAGCATGCCGGACAAGCTCTTTTCGTCCGGCATGTTTTATGTTTTATTCTGTTTTAATTATGCAGCATCGGAAGAAGCGGAAGCAGTGGTGCTGTCTGTAGAATTGTCTTCCTCTCCCGTCTCATAGATGATCTCATGAATATGATCGGCAGCAGCGTCCAGGTCATACTCCCAGACCCACTGTCCGGAGTCATCAATACCGCCCCAGGCATCTTCTTCCTCTCCGGGAATCACATAGCTTTCCAGCTCCGGGTCTCCGGCCAGAATGCCTGCCAGAGAAATCATCTCCGTATAGTCCAGCGAAGTGGTGACCAGCGGCGCAATTTTCTTGATAAACGCCGGATAGTCCGCCACACTCAGATTGTCCACTTTTCCCAGCAGAGCGGACAACACTTCCTGCTGACGGCCTGCACGGGCGATATCTGTGCCCACATTCCGAATCCGTGCATAGGACACTGCCTGATTTCCGGTCAGGGTCACCATACCGGTTTCATACAGGTCACTATCATAAATTCCCAGACCGTGCATATGGAAATTGATTTCTTCCAGTTCCTCGGCGGTTACATCGATCTCTACGCCGCCCACTGCATCAATCACATCGGCCAGCTGATCAAAATTGACTCGGACATAATCCCGGACGTTCATGTTGAAATTCTGGTTCAGGGTCTTAATGGCCAGCGGAGCACTGCCCCACCAGTAGGAATTGGTGATTTTAGACTGTCCATATCCTTCGATTTCCACCTTGGAGTCCCGAAGAATGGAAATCAGTTTGAGTTTATTATGCTTATTATCAATGGAAAGAATCATGAATGCGTCCGCGTGTCCCTGATCGTCATGGGTACGGGAATCAATACCAAACAGGGCAATATTGGTAATGGTTTCATCGTGAACCTCTGCGCTGTTGACACCCAGCTCACTGTCCGTTTTCGGGAAATCCCGATCAATTTCGATATCCCCCACAAAATACCATGCGGCACACACAACACCGCCGCAGAGAATCAGCACAACCGATATGATGGCAATCAGGACTTTTTTCCACCGTGCCATTTTCTTCTTTCCTTTTTTTCCGTTACGGTTATCACCGCCGTTTTCATTGTTCGAATAGCTGTAAAGATCTACATAATCCTGCTGATCGGACATTTTCTGCACTTCCTTTATGACAAAATCGGCGTTTGATTCAGCCGTACCCGAAGCAGTATACACCTAAAATGTATCCAACTTGTATCCTGAAAGTCGAATTTTGTAACATTTTTTTGAATTCTGCAAGGAATTGAAGAATTTCTTTCCAAAAAGAAAACTCCCTCTTTTTTGAAAGCAAGAGGGAGTTTTGGACTAATTTATTTTTTGATAACCGTCAGCCCAACAGCGCTTTCAGCTCCTGAAGGGTGGTGCGGAAGGTCTCAATAGTATCCAGCACCGGTTTGGGAGAGGCCATGTCCACACCGGCAATCTTCAGCAGATCGATGGGATGGCCGCTGCCGCCGGTGGTGAGGAACTTCCGATAGTCCGCCACAGCCGGTGCGCCCTCGGTAAAGATCCGATGAGCGATAGCCGTAGAAGCAGCGATGCCGGTTGCGTACTGATAGACATAGAAGGCACTGTAGAAATGGGGAATTCTCGCCCATTCACAGGAGAGATAATCATCCACGGTCAGCTCCGGACCATAATAATCCTCGTTCAATTTCCGGTGGATGCCGCACAGGGTTTCGGGCACCAGCGGTTCACCTGCCTCTACCAGCTTGTGGGTCTGGTATTCAAAGTCGGCAAACATGGTCTGGCGGTAGAACGTGGAGCGGATATCATCCAGCCGTTTGCACAGAAGCAGTGCTTTTTCCTCTTTGGAAGTGCTGTGCTCAAACAGCCAGCGGCTCAAAAGCTGCTCATTGAGAGTAGAAGCCACTTCCGCACAGAAAATGCTGTAGCCGGAGTAGAGCAGAGGCTGGTTTTCATTGCTGAACCAGGTGTGCAGGGAGTGTCCCAATTCGTGGGCCAAGGTAAACACGTCATCCAGCGTGCCAGTAAAGTTCAGCAGTACATAGGGCTTGCACTTATAAGCGCCGGTGGAATAGGCGCCGGTGCGTTTGGCCTCCCGGGGGGATACGTCAATCCAGCGCTCGTCAAAAGCCTTCTGAATCAGCGCCGTATAATCCTCTCCCAACACAGAAACGGCATCCAGCACCAGTTTCTGGGCCTCTTCATAGGTATACTTCCGGGCACTTTCCTGTACCAGCGGCACAAACAGGTCGCTGAAATAGAGGGTATCCAGTCCCAGACGCTCTTTCCGGAACGCCACATACTCATGCAAAGGCTCTACATTGGCCCGAACGGTTTCCAGCAGATTGTCATAGACCGTTTCCGGAATGTGGTTGGCAAACAGTGCCGCTGCTCGGGCACTGGCGTACTTGCGGCTTTTGGCGGTGAAGCAGTCGTTTTTCACAGAGCCGTAGTGGATAGAGGTCAGGGTGTTGATGTGCTTCTGATAGGTGCCCAGCAGCCCCTTGTAATAATCCCGGCGGAAAGCAGGGTCGGGGTTTTCCAGCGCCATGGCGTAATTGGCCTCATTGGCCCGAATGCTCTCCCCTTCCAGCGTCTGAATCATGGGGAATTCCATATCATTCACCGTCAGATCTTCAAACACCTTGGAGAAGGACTCGCCCATATCGTTCATACGCACCAGCAGCGTCTCCATTTCGTCGCTGAGAATGTGCTCTTTTCGGGCAAAAAAGTCCTCTGCAAAGTGGGCAAACTCTTTCAGTTCCGGTTTTTCTTCACAATACCGGTTAAAATCCTCCATGGAATACTGCATCAGCTCGGGTGCCATAAAAGAAAGGGCTTCTCCAATGGCGGTGGACTGGTTCTGCGCCGTTTCATAGAGCTTTTTCGCGGCGGGATCTGCCATATTCTGGTCAAAATTGGAGTTGGCAAATACCATCAGCCGATAGAGCTTTTCTTCCAGCTCCAGATACAGCCGGGCCGTCTCCGCCAGCGCTTCCGCGTTTTCTGCAAGGTGGCCCTTCCGGCCTGCCAGTGCTTTGGCAACCTCCGAGGCCTGCTCCATTTCCCGGTTCCAGTCTTCATCAGCGGGGAACATTTCCCGCAGGCTCCATCTCATCTGATCTTCCACAAAAATCCTCCCTTTCGATAGTTCATTGCAGAAATATGATACCACGCAGCACCCCCTTTTACAACCCCGGCCAGGATGCGTTCTTTCATTGCCGGGAAGAAAAAACTATGATATAATGGAAAAATGGCCGAACCGGCCGTGATACCATTCTGGGAGGAATCATCAAATGTCAAAACAGTACGAAACCCCCGTAGAGGGTCTGGTCATCCGTCAGGCAGAGGAAAAGGACTGCGCCCTGATTCTGGAGCTGATCCGCGGGATTGCAAAATATGAGAAAATGGAAGATCAGGTGGTGGCAACGGAGGAATCCCTGCGGGAATCTATTTTTGTCCGCCGCCGTGCCGACGTACTGCTGGCTGAATATGAAGGAAAGCCCGCAGGCTATGCCCTGTATTTCCGGAACTTTTCCACTTTTGTGGGCCGGGAAAACATGTATCTGGAGGATATTTTTGTTTGGCCGGAGCTGCGCGAAAAGGGCATCGGCAAAGCGCTGCTGATTTGTGTGGCTAAAATCGCTGTAGAAGAAGGATGCAGCCGAATGGACTGGGTTTGCCTGGATTGGAATACCCCGTCTCAGAAATTCTATCAGGCCATGGGCGCCAATCCCCATCCGGAATGGATTCTCTTCCGGGCGGAAAACGAGAATCTGAAAAAACTGGGCAGCATGGAATAACGAGAGAAAGGCGGGTATCGTCATGGAAATCGAGCGGAAATTCAAACTGGACACGTTTCCGGAGCACCTTCCCCTGCTTCACGCCAGTCAGGTGGAACAGGGCTATCTCTCCACCACCCCCTGTGTGCGGATTCGCAGCAAAAAAACAGAGGATGCCGTGGATTATAAACTGTGCATCAAGGGACAGGGCACACTGGTGCGGGAAGAAGTGGAGCTTTCTCTGGACGAGGACCGCTTTACCCGCCTGAAAAGCCTGCTCCACGGGGAAATGATTCGGAAAGACTACCGGATTTATCAGCTTCCCGACGGACGAAAGCTGGAATGCAGTCTGGTGGATGGCGGCACGGAAAACGCCTTTCTCTATGCGGAAGTGGAATTTCCCACGGTAGAGGAAGCCAACGCCTTTGTGCCCCCTGCTTTTCTGGGCGAAGATGTAACGGAGGTTCCCGGTTCCAGTATGAGCTCTTATTGGGAGCGCACCCGGGAACACCGCTCCTGACGAAAGCGGGGATTCTATGGCGAAAAAATACTATGCCGTCCGCGCCGGACGGAAAACCGGTGTGTTTGAGACCTGGGATCAGTGCAAAGCGCAGGTAATGGGCTTTTCCGGCGCTTCCTATAAGAGCTTCCCCACCCGGGAAGAAGCAGAAGCCTTTGTTTCGGGAACCAGTACCAAAACAAAGGCAAACTCTGCTTCTCCCCTTTCCGGAGAGAATACGGCGGTGGCCTATGTGGATGGAAGCTATCATGTGGGAACCGGGGAATTTGCCTGCGGCGCGGTGCTGTTCTGGCAGGGAGAAACCCACACCTTTTCTCAGAAATTTACCGACCCGGAGCTGGCGCAGATGCGCAATGTAGCCGGAGAAATCAAAGGCTCCGAAACGGTCATCCGCTGGTGTCTGGAACAGGGTGTTCCGGCACTGGAAATCCACCACGACTATGAGGGCATTGCCAAGTGGTGCACCGGGGAATGGAAAGCCAACAAAGAGGGCACCAAAGCCTATCAGGCGTTTTACCGGCAGGCTTCTAAAACGATGCACATCCGGTTTGTCAAGGTAAAGGGACATTCCGGCGACACTTATAACGATATGGCCGACCGCCTGGCAAAGGAAGCGCTGGGCATGGCGTAAAAAGAAACAGGAGGAAAACCATGAGCTATCGAATGGACGCAGAATCCGTCATCCTGCAAACCGTATTCGGAGACCACGCCGCCAACCGCTGCTGGTTTCTGATGAACTGGGCACTGCTGCGGGAAAGCGGCGCCGTGGCGCTGGAAACCGTGGTGGAACAGACACAGGCCGTCATTACAGCAGTGGCGCTGAAACGGATTCTGGCAGAGTTTTACAATCGCATGACCGAGTGCGGAAACGATATCGGCAGCATGGATGTGATTTCCGCTCTGGACGAGCTGGGAATCGGAGAAGAACCCATCTGGTTCCTGGCGGGACAGGGCAGCCTGGAAGACAAGGAACTGACGGACATTGTCAACAGCCGGGATGATATTCACGATATGCTGGACTATCTGGTGCGCCGGGAAGGCCGGAACGTGGCAGCTTTGATGCAGGAAACCTTTGATGTGCCGATCCTGTTTGTCCAGATGCTGGCTACGGCAGTACGCCCCGACGGCGGCGAGCTGGACGACTATGATTCCGCTGAAGAATACCGGGATGCCGTGGAAGCCTGCTATGCAGAGCTGAACAACTTCTGTGTGGACTACGCGGTTTGCTATGAATGGATTGAAAACGGCATGGAGCTGTAACCGGCTTTCAAAAACCGGGTTATCTTGTACTTTGAACACAATTGTGCTACAATAAGATCGTACATTTTGAAGTAAGGAGGCGTATCCATGGACTGCATTTTCTGTAAAATTGCAAATGGGGAAATCCCCAGCAAAAAAGCCTATGAGGATGAGCGGATTCTGGCCTTTTACGATCTGGACCCGCAGGCACCCGTACATATCCTGCTGATTCCCAAAACCCACATTGCGTCCGCCAACGAGCTGACGGAAGAAAACGCCGATGTGGTGTCCCATATTTTCCTCACCGCTGCAAAGCTGGCGAAGGAACTGGGACTGGACAAGGGCTACCGTATCGTGAACAACTGCGGTGAGGACGGCGGACAGACCGTTCACCACCTGCATTTCCACCTGCTCGGCGGCCGTTCCATGAAGTGGCCTCCCGGCTGACGGGAACACCAACTGTAAGGGAATCCAAGCACAACTGGGGGAAACATCAATGGCTGAACTGATTACCAAAGAAGACGGACGCAAATACTATCGCATGAGCATCGCCGGCTGCACCCGTGACCTGCCCATTTGTCCCATCAGCGACACAATGGACATCGCCGGTTTTGTTATGTTTGGAGATGTGGAGATCACCTGTGCCTCCGCGGCCGCGCTGCTGGAGCGCTGCCCGGAATTCGACGTAGTGGTTACCGCAGAGAGCAAGGGCATTCCTCTGTGCTATGAAATGGCACGTCAGAGCGGGAAACCCTATGTGGTTGCCAGAAAAGGCATCAAAGCCTATATGCGCAATCCCATCCATGTGGAGGTGAAGTCCATCACCACCGACCATGTGCAGAAGCTGTTCCTCTCGGAAGAGGACAAGCTGGTCATGGAGGGCAAACGGATTCTGATTGTCGATGACGTCATCAGTACCGGCGAATCTCTGGAAGCCATGGAAGCACTGGTAAACACCTTTGGCGGAAACATTGTGGGACGGGCCACGGTTCTGGCTGAGGGTGACGCAGCGGACCGTAAGGACATCATTTTCCTGGAGCCGCTGCCGCTCTTTTTCAAAGACTAATCGATTACAGGGGGCTTTTCCATGAAGCGGCCGTTGGCGTATGTTGGATTTACCGGCTTCTTTGCGCTTTCGGCCGCTATTTATCTCTTTCGCGAGGCGACAGTCTGCTTTTTAGCCGCTGCTCTGGCACTTCTTTGCGGTGTTTTTCTCTGCTTCCGGCGGGAAAACACCGGAGCAGTGGTGTTGTTGACTGCCGCCGTCTTTTTTCTGGCGGGAAGCCTGTTTGCCCCGCAGCTTGCCCGCTCTCAGGAATTGGGAGAAACCGAACTGACCGTCTGCGCCACTGTGTGCCAGCCGCCGGAAACCGTCCGGGGACGGGATGTATATATTCTGGAAGTAGAAAGCGCCCGAGACAGCGATGGCCGCACCGTCACGCTTTCCGGAAAAGTGCGGGTAACGGCGCCCCACTCCGTTGGTGCAGAACGCTATGACCAGATTAACGGTACTGTGGGACTTTTCCCGATCAGTGACACCATCGCGCCCTATTATGCGGCACGGGGAATTTTCTATTCCGGCTATCTGGACCAGTATGCCCCACTGACAGTAGAAACCCCTTCCACTCTCCCCTGGTATCATGTCTTTGACCAGCTGCGGGAACATCTGGAAGGCGTTCTTCACGGAACCATGTCCGAAGAATCCGCGGACTTCCTCAGCGGCGTATTGCTGGGCGACCGCCGCATGATTTCACAGGAAACCGAAGAGCTGTTTCAGCTCACCGGAGTCTCCCATATTCTCAGCGTATCCGGCCTTCATTTTTCCATTCTCATGCGGGCGCTGCTGACCTTGCTGCTGTTTCTCCGGATTCCCAAACGGCTGGCCTCCGTGCTGGCCATGCCGGTGATACTGCTGTTTATGGCGCTGACCGGATTCTCTTTTTCCGTCATCCGCAGCGGCGTCATGCTGCTATTGTATCTGCTGGCAACGGCCATTGACCGGAAAGATGACAGCCTGAATTCGCTGGGATTTGCCATGCTGATTCTGAGCGTCACCAATCCCTTTTCTCCGGGAGATGTGGGGCTGATTCTTTCCTTCACCTCCACGCTGGGCATTCTGCTGTTTCAGAATCCCCTTTGCCGCCGTCTGGACAAGTGGCTGGAAACCTATGTCCATGGAAAGATTCTCACCGCTCCCCTTTGGGCCTTAGGTCATTCCCTTTGTATGACGGTCAGCGCCAGCGTCCTTTCTCTTCCGGTTTCCATGACCGCTTTCGGAACCCTTTCCCTGCTGACGCCTCTTTCCAATCTGGTACTGGTGCTCCCTGCGACCATTCTGCTGGTGGCTGGCAGTATCACGCTATTGTTGGGGAGCATCTGGCTTCCGGCAGGCTGGATTCCCGGAATCTTCTGCGAATTGCTCACCCGGTTTGAGCTTTCTGCGGCAGAACTGCTTTCCAAAATCCCCTTTGGCGTCGTCCGGACGGATTTTGCCTTTGTCTATCTCTGGCTGGCCGCAGCGGCGGCTCTCATCGGCGGGTGCCTGCTGTCCGCTCATCGAAAACGGCTGCTGCCCAAAGCGGGGATTTGTCTGGCACTGATGCTGGCGGTTCTGGTAGCGGCGCAAAACCTGTTTGCCGGGAACCGGATTCTGGTGGAATCCTTTTACAGTGACGGGGAACTTCATGTGGTGGCTTCCCGAAATGGAGAAGGCGCCGTGTTGTGGGGCGGAACACCCGGTACCTATACGCTGGCTCGCTATGGAATTTCCCATCTGGAGGAAAGCGAAGGGGACAACCTGCTCCATGGGGATGTGGTTGTAGAAGGCAGTACGGAAACCGCCTGTCTGGTATCCGTTTTTGGTACCCGGATGCTGATCTGTGGGGAGGACTGCGAAATCGGGGAGCTTCCCTCTCAGTGGCTGGATGCAGAGCTGGTGTGGGTGTCGGAAATTCCCGGCCAGTATCCTCTGCTGTCGGCACAGGCCTGTGTGTCCCTCAGCGAGGACACCCGGAACCTACCGTTTCCCAGCGTTTTTTATTCGGAACAATTTGGCAGATTTCAGGCAATATGTGAACCGGACGGAACGATCCGGACAGGGAGGATTTTCTAATGCCGCAGATGAACGAGTCGGATTTCAAAAAACATATGGAAACCGGAGACCTTTCCGGCCTGTATGTGCTCTATGGGGACGAAAAATATTTGGTGCGCCGCTATGCCGGAAAGCTGATCCGCAAAGCCTGTGGGGACAATCCCTTTCCGGACTTTAATTACCAGCGGTTCGACGGCTCCGTACCGGTGGACGATATCGCGTCAGCGGTGGAATCCCTGCCCTTTATGAGCGAGCGGAAATGTGTGGTCGTCAGCGATTTGGCGCCGGATTCCCTGCGGGCCGGAGAAAACAGCAAATGGCAGGAACTGGCGGCCAATGTGCCGGAAACCACCGTACTGGTGATCTATCAGCCCAATACCGTCCCGGAAAAAAAGGCTCCCAAGTGGAACGCTTTTTTAAAGCTGGCAGTCAAACACGGCCGAACTGTTTCCTTTGACCGGCGGGAAGGGCCGGAGCTGGAAAAATGGCTCTGTGGAGAAGCGGCCAAGCGCAAATGTGAGCTTTCCCGGAAAGAGGCCCGGAAAATGATGGAGCTGTGCGGCAATGATATGCAGACCCTGCACAACGAAATGGAAAAACTGTGCGCTTATCTGGGCAACGGAACCATTACGCCCCAACTGTTGGAAACCATGGTTTCCAGACGGACAGAAGCCACGGTTTACATGCTGTCCCGGTCGCTGGTGGCCGGGGAATATAACCGGGCGTTTCAGCTGATGGACCAGATGTTTTACCAGAAAGAGGAACCCCCGACAATTCTGGCGGTGCTGGCCTCTGCGTTTATTGATATGTACCGGGTGCGTTCCGCCATGCAGAGCGGCGGAACCTTTAAAGACCTGTCAGCCACTTTTCCCGGCGAGTATAAAGGGCGAGAATTCCGGCTGCGGAATGCAGAGCGGGAGGTTAAACGGCTTTCCACGGAACAGCTGCGCAGAATTCTCGATGTGCTTTTACAGACGGACCTGGCACTGAAAAGCCTGAAAACCGACGACCGGATTCTGCTGGAGGAAATGATCGCCCGGATTATGGTCATCACAGCAAAGGAGAATGGACATTGATACAGATACGGGAAGCCGTCATTGTGGAGGGAAAGTACGATAAAATCAAGCTGTCCTCCATCATTGACGGGCTGATTCTGGAAACCCACGGATTTCAGATTTTCAAAGATCAGGAGCAGATGGCGCTTTTGCGGAAACTGGCGGCAACCCGGGGACTGCTGGTACTGACAGACAGCGACGGCGCGGGATTTGTCATCCGAAATTATCTGCGGGGATGCATTCCCAAGGAACAGATCCGCCACGCCTATATTCCCGACCTTTTCGGCAAGGAAAAGCGCAAAAAAAGCCCTTCAAAAGAAGGAAAGCTGGGAGTGGAAGGGGTTCCTGCCAGTGTCATTCGCGAAGCGCTGGAAAAAGCCGGTGTCTGCTGCGGAGAAGGGAAACCGACTCCCAAAGGCCCGCCGATTACCAAAGCGGATTTATTCGCCGCAGGGCTTTCCGGCGGAGAAGGCAGCGCTGCCCGTCGGCTGGCCTTTCAGAAAAAGCTGGACCTTCCCGAGCGGCTCTCCCCCAATGGGCTGTTGCAAATCCTCAACGCCACCATGAGCCGGGAAGCATTTTTCCAGGAAGTGGAAGCTTTATAACAACTTAATCGTATCCTGTTTCTGATAGCAAAAACCTCCCGGCACCAGCTTGATCTGGTATCGGGAGGTTTTTTCCAATCATGATTGAATTTATGCCTTTTCCAGTGCCTGTGCCACGTCCTCGATAATGTCCTCGGGGTTCTCAATGCCCACAGAGAAACGGATCAGATCGGGGGTTACACCGGCCTCTGCCAGCTGCTCGTCGGTCATCTGGCGATGGGTGGTGCTGGCGGGATGGAGCACGCAGGTGCGAAGGTCTGCCACATGGGTGACGATAGAGGCCATCTTCAGGCTGTCCATAAACCGGGTAGCGGCTTCTCTTCCGCCCTTTACGCCAAAGGAAACCACACCGCAGGCGCCGTTGGGCATATACTTCTGAGCCAGCGCATGATAGGGGCTGGATTCCAGGCCGGGATAGTTGACCCAGCTTACCTTCTCGTGGTTCTCCAGGAATTTGGCCACCTTCAGAGCGTTGCTGCAATGGCGCTCCATGCGCAGTGCCAGCGTTTCCAGACCCAGATTCAGCAGGAATGCATTCTGGGGGCTGGCCTGTGCGCCCAGATCACGCATCAGGTGCGTACGGGCTTTGACGATATAAGCAGCATTGCCGAATTTCTCGGTATACACAATTCCATGATAAGACTCGTCCGGCTGGGTCAGCATGGGAAATTTGCCGTTGTTCCAGTCAAATTTGCCGCTGTCCACAATCACGCCGCCCAGCTGCACTGCATGGCCATCCATGTACTTGGAGGTGGAGTGGGTGACGATATCCGCGCCGAATTCAAAGGGACGGCAGTTGATGGGGGTGGGGAACGTATTGTCCACAATCAGCGGCACGCCGTGGGCGTGGGCTTCTTCGGCAAACATTTCAATATCCGTGACCACCAGAGAGGGGTTGGAAAGGGTCTCGGCAAACACACAGCGGGTATTGGGACGGAATGCTGCCTGCAATTCCTCCCGGCTGCATCCGGGGCTGACAAATGTGGACTCAATGCCCATTTCCTGCATGGTTTTGAAAATCAGGTTGAAGGTTCCGCCGTAGATCGCGCTGGAAGCCACAATATGGCTGCCGGCATGGCAGATATTCAGCATGGAAATCATGGAAGCAGCCTGTCCGGAAGAGGTGAGCATGGCGCCCACGCCGCCTTCCAGCGCGGCGATTTTCTTTTCCACAGCGTCCAGCGTGGGGTTTGCCAGCCGGGTGTAGAAGAAACCATCCGCTTTCAGGTCAAACAGATCGCCCATGGCCTGAGAACTGTCATAAGTATAGGTTGTGCTCTGCACAATGGGAAGTACGCGGGGTTCCCCGTTTTTAGGGGAATAGCCTTCCTGAATGCATTTGGTATCAATACGGTATTCGCTCATGTTCACCATTCCTTACATTATAAAATCATCCGGTTAGGGCGTTTCTGAAAACAAAGAAATGGACGAATTTTCCACAAGCAACAGACAGATACAAGGCAAAAAACGCAGGAATCCTT
>ERZ791934.1929-NODE-1929-length-16141-cov-14.260351_pt1 | contig 16141 bp, 10 predicted proteins | sample MGYA00510125_ERZ791934 | MGnify/ENA primary metagenome ERZ791934 (study PRJEB30046, sample SAMN00993240) | human gut metagenome | study: EMG produced TPA metagenomics assembly of the A metagenome-wide association study of gut microbiota in type 2...
TCCTCCACGTCCTCCCGGGCGCCCCGCCCGGCCAGCACCCGCACCACGACGGCGCTCACATAGGGGGTGAAGCGGTCGATGGCCCGCTCCAGGGCCAGGCGGCTGCCCTGCCGGAGCTTCTTTGCCAGCGTGATCTCGTCCAGCTTGTCCCCCTCCTCTCCAAGAACCGGTTCTATCAGTATATACGAAGCGGGGGCGGTTTGGTTACGGAACAGGCAAAAAAATTTCCCCGAGGCCTGGCCTCGGGGAAGAAAAGGAGCTCAGTGCAAGTCGGGCAGGGCGGCGAGCAGGCCGTCCACGTCCTCCTGGGAGGTCTGGAAGCAGGTGACGAAGCGCACCACGGTACGGCTCCCGTCGTAGGGGCACCAGTCCTCGTAGTCGCACACCGCGTCGAGCTGGGGCTTGAGGGCGTTGTCCACCACGGCGAACACCTGGTTGGTGGGGGAGTCCACCCACAGCGTCCATCCCTTGGCCCTCAGCCCGTTCTGGAGGCGGGCGGCCATCTCGTTGGCGTGGCGGGCCATATGGAAGTAGAGGTCGTCGGTGAACAGGGCCTGGAACATGACGCCCTGAATCCACCCTTTCTCCATTACCGCGCCCATGCGCTTCTTCATGCGGAAGAAGCCGTCGGTCAGCTCGGGCCGGGTGATCACCAGGGCCTCGCCGAACATGGCGCCGTTCTTGGTGCCGCCGATGTAGAAGGCGTCGCACAGGTGGGCGAACTCAGGCAGGGTCAGATCGTTGGCCTTGGAGGTGAGGGCGGCCCCCAGACGGGCTCCGTCCACGAAGAGGAGCAGGCCGTTCTCCCGGCAGAAGGCGTACAGGGCGGTCAGCTCCGCCTTGGTGTACACCGCGCCGTTCTCGGTGGCATTGGAGATGTAGACCAGGCCCGGCTTGGTCAGATGGGGGTCCTGGTGGAGGGCCAGCAGGGGAGGCAGCATCTCCGGGGTGATCTTGCCGTCGCCGCCCACGGGCACGGGGAGGATCTTGTGGCCGGTGGCCTCAAACGCGCCCACCTCGTGGCCGTTCAGGTGGCCGGAGTCGGGGCAGATGGCCGCCTCCCACGGCTTGAGCAGGAAGGAGCAGGCCACCACGTTGGTCTGGGTGCCGCCGATGAGGAACTCCACCATGGCGTCGGGACAGCCGCACACCTCCCGGATGCGCTCCTTGGCCCGGGCGGTGTACCCGTCGTCGCCGTAGCCGTGGTTGCCCTCCAGGTTGACGGCGCACACCGCCTCCAGAACCTTGGGGTGGGCGCCGAAGGAGTAGTCGTTGCGGAAGAGATACTTTTTCATCACGCATACCTCCAGTTGTTTTGCGAAAAAGGCGGGCGGCCGCAGGCCGGGGTGACCTGCGGTCGCCCGCCGCCGTTCTGTGGCTTAAAATTTGAAGGAGTCCTTGAGGTTCACCGAGCGGTTGAACACCAGATGGCCGGGGGCGCTGTCCTTGTTGTCCACGCAGAAGTAGCCCTGGCGCAGGAACTGGAAGGAGGCGGGGGCCTCCGCACCGGCCAGGCCGGCCTCCACCTTGGCGTGGGGGAGCGCCTCCAGAGAGCTGGGGTTGAGGCAGTCCAGGAAGTTCTTGTCCCCGGCGTCCGGCTCGGCGTCGGTGAACAGGTTGTCGTACAGCCGTACCTCGGCATCCACGGCGGTGGCGGCGTCCACCCAGTGAATGGTGGCCCCCTTCACCTTGCGGCCGTCGGCGGGGTCGCCCCCCCGGCTGTCCGGATCGTACTCGGCCAGAATGGCGGTGACGTTGCCCGCCGCGTCGGTCTCATAGCCGGTGCACTTGATCACATAGGCGCCCTTGAGGCGGCACTCCGGCCCGTCGGGGTAGAGGCGCTTGTACTTGGGCACCGGCGCGGGGAGAAAGTCCTCCGCCTCGATATACAGCTCCCGGGAGAAGGTGACCTCCCGCGCGCCGTCCTCCGGGCGGTTGGGATTGTTCTCCACGGAGAAGGTCTCGCTCTGTCCCTCGGGGTAGTTGGTGATGATGAGGCGCACCGGGCGGAGCACCGCCATGCGCCGCTGGGCGGTCTCGTTCAGGTCTTCCCGCAGGCAGTGCTCCAGGAAGGCGTACTCCACGGTGGAGGCCGCCTTGCTCACGCCGTTGCGCTCGGAGAAGTTGCGGATGGCCCGGGGGGTGTAGCCCCGCCGGCGCAGGCCGCACAGGGTGGGCATGCGGGGGTCGTCCCAGCCGGACACCCGGCCCTCCTCCACCAACTGGCGGAGCTTGCGCTTGCTCATCACGGTGTAGTTGATACCCAGGCGGGCAAACTCGATCTGCCGGGGCCTGGCGGGGACGGGGCAGTTGGCGATCACCCAGTCGTAGAGGGGGCGGTGATCCTCAAACTCCAGGGAGCAGAGGGAGTGGGTGATCCCCTCCAGCGCGTCCTCCAGGGGGTGGGCGAAGTCGTACATGGGGTAGATGCACCACTTGTCCCCCTGGCGGTGGTGGTGCATGTGGTTGATGCGGTAGAGCACCGGGTCGCGCATGTTGAAGTTGCCGCTGGCCAGGTCGATCTTGGCCCGCAGGGTCATGGCCCCGTTGGGGAACTCGCCGGCGCGCATCCGGGCGAAGAGGTCCAGAGACTCCTCGATGGGCCGGTCGCGGAAGGGGGAGCGGGCGGGGGTGTTCACGTCGCCGCGGTACTCCTTAAACTGCTCGGGGGTCAGCTCGCACACGTAGGCCAGGCCCTTTTTGATGAGCTCCACGGCGTACTCGTACATCTTCTCAAAGTAGTCGGAGGCGAAGAAGAAGCGGTCGCCCCAGTCGTAGCCCAGCCAGTGGATGTCCTCCTGGATGGCCTCCACGTACTCCACGTCCTCCTTGGTGGGGTTGGTGTCATCCATACGCAGGTTGCACAGGCCGCCGTACTTCTCGGCGGTGCCGAAGTCCACGAAGATCGCCTTGGCATGGCCGATGTGCAGGTAGCCGTTGGGCTCCGGCGGGAACCGGGTGTGGACGGTCATGCCTTGGAACTGACCACCCTGGGCGATGTCCTCGTCAATGAAATCATGGATGAAGTTCTGCGTCATGGTGGGTTTCAGCTCTTCTGGCATGTAAATTCACTCCTTTATCTCGATACGAATTCTTATTTTACCCTGAACAGCGGGAAAAAGCAAGAGAGGGAGGACATTTGCCGTGTGCCGATAAGACAGTAATTTGAGAAAATTACGAAATCGGCATCTGTCAGACAGGATTGGACAAAACAGGCGACATTCAACTTTGGTTGGATGCCGCCTGTTTTTGTACATCTAAGGGTTGAATTTCGCTTGTTTTCCCCTCTGTGTGGCATTGTTCAAATGCAGGCATATCAGACTTCACCTATCCGTGTGGTCTGGTGTAGAAGCGCAAAAATAGCTACTGTTCAGCGTATGGGATACACGGATTTAAGAAGCGCTACATGGTAAAATCTGTTTGCTCTATAATGAACTTCTTTTCTGAAATCACAACACTTGCTTTGCTGCTATGGAAATAGGTGCAGATATTCACCCTGCTTACTGCTGCCCACACGAAAGCATATCTCGATATGCAATAATTTGTTGCGTTTTTGGGAATTCTGTGATAAGATTATAAAAGCAAAATGCAAAGAGAGGGCACCATGATGATTTACAGCTACGACAAGTTATGGAAATTGTTGATAGATAGAAAAATCACGAAAACCGAGATGCGGCAACAAACAGGCATTAGTACAAATATGCTCGCAAAAATGGGAAAGCAGATGCCAGTTTCCATGGAAGCCCTTGCAAAGATTTGCAACTATCTCGGATGTGGGCTTGATGATGTTGTGGAAATATTTTCTTCTACCGAAGAAGGTGGTGACAGATAATGGCTGGAAATAGCAATCTACATGATTCTGCAAGGAACAAACAGGATGAGTTCTACACGCAACTTTCGCTGATTGAAAAGGAACTCAAGCATTACCGGAGTTTCTTTGCTGGCAAAACAGTTTTGTGCAACTGCGATGATCCCTACGAGAGTAATTTCTTTAAGTACTTTGCCATGAATTTCAATGCTTTGGGGTTGAAGAAATTGGTAACAACTTGCTATGCAACATCACCCGTGGTTGGAGATGAATTTGAGTACTATGTTGACAATGCTGGACAGCTTGCATTTGTTCCAGACACTGACACAACTCCATTGGTTTGTAGCACTCGGAGACCCTATCGAGTAGAAATCACCGAGGTGACAGACGAAAACCACGATGGGCGGGCAGATCTTGCGGATGTCGAATATCTTATGCGAAACAGAAAAAATACTATGACACTTCTTAATGGTGACGGAGACTTCCGAAGCCCAGAGTGTGTAGAGCTGCTAAGAGAAGCTGACGTGGTGGTAACTAACCCGCCGTTCTCCCTGTTCCGCGAGTATATTGCGTTACTTGAAGAATACAGAAAATACTTTATAATCATTGGAAATATGAATGCTGTCACATATAAAGAGATTTTTCCGATGATTGCTGAAAACAGATTATGGTTGGGGTATAATAGCGGACATTTTTGGTTCAAAGTACCCGATTCTTACGAGATTAAGAAAACCGATTTTAAGATTGATGAGCATGGACAGAAATGGCGGCGAATGGGAAACATTTGCTGGTTCACAAATGTGGATATCGAAAAAAGGCACGAAAATATGCCCCTATTCAGGAGCTACTCGCCAGAATTATATCCTAAATACGATAACTACGACGCTATCAATGTCGACAGAACAGTAGATATTCCCTGTGATTATTATGGTGTCATGGGTGTTCCAATCACGTTCTTGTCGCAATATAACCCTGACCAATTTGAAATCGTGGCGTTCAGAAAAGGAACTGATGGCAAAGATCTTGTTTACTCTTTCCCTGATTGTTCACATTCTGTTAATGTAGAGAGAGAGAGAGAGAGAGAGAGAGAGAGAGAGAGAGAGAACGGGGCGGCGGACGGTGCAGCCGTACTTCCGTATCCTCGTCAGACGCAAGCCGACAACTCACACGACGACGTGATTCGTCCGGTTCTGCACGGGAGGAAATTATATCGACGGATCACAATTCGTATGCAACGGCAATCCCAGGGTTGATTAAAAATGCTGAGGGGAAGATCGACGGAAAAATCACTTATGTGCGATTGACTATTCGCAGAAAGTAGAGAGTATGTATGAAAATCAAACTACATGAGATTCCTGTGCGAGAAGTTGTTGCAGGATACAAGGATAGTGCTGAGAACGGTGTTGTGGGCTACGATGGAAGGCTGAATATCCGCCCAGCTTTTCAGCGGGAATTTATCTACAAAGACAAACAACGTGACGAAGTTATCCGTACCATCACAAAGAATTTTCCTTTGAACGTAATGTACTGGGTCAAAAATGATGATGGCAATTTTGAAGTGCTTGATGGTCAGCAGAGAACAATAAGCATCTGTCAATATGTTCAAGGTGACTTCTCTATCAACCATCTTACATTTGCCAATCTGACGCATACGGAACAACAGCAGATTATGGACTATCCGCTGATGATTTATATTTGCGAGGGTACGGATAAGGAGAAGTTAGACTGGTTCAAAATCATCAACATTGCAGGAGAACAACTGACAACGCAGGAATTACGAAATGCGATTTATACGGGAGAATGGCTGACCGAAGCAAAAAAATATTTTAGCAAAACCATGTGCCCGGCTTATCAAATTGCCGGCGACTATTTGAATGGCTCCGCAATCCGTCAAGACTACCTTGAAACCGCCTTGAAGTGGATTTCTGCCCGTGAAGGTATTGAAATCGAAGATTATATGTCACAGCACCAGCATGACACGAACTGCAATGAACTGTGGCTGTATTTCCAGACTGTTATAAATTGGGTAAAAGCTACATTCCCCAAATATCGCAGCAAGCTGATGAAGGGACTCGAATGGGGTATCTTTTACAATAAATACGGCACAGGTAAATATGATCCCAAAGCACTTGAAGCTCGTATCATTGAACTGATCGAAGACTACCGCAATGGATATATCTCAAATCAAAAGGGCATTTATGAATATCTCTTTGATGGACAGGAACGGCACCTAAATATTCGTGCTTTCTCTCCTGAAATGGCACGGGCAGCTTATGAGCGGCAAAAAGGTATCTGCCCAAAATGCGGAAAGCATTTTGAAATTGAAGAAATGCAAGCTGACCATATCACGCCGTGGAGTAAGGGTGGAAAGACAACTGCGGAAAACTGTCAGATGCTTTGTGCAGACTGTAACCGCCGCAAGAGTAATATATAAAATTTCTCCGTTCAGCTCCGTAGGAGCGCAGCCGATTTCTCTGAAATCGTTCAGGGGTTTGGGGCATTCCCCCAACAGGATTGCACGGGTATATAAACACGAGCATTGCTTGCTAAGTGCGTTTCGCAGTTGGCAGGTAATGAGAAGTGGGTACCGCTGTGCATTGCTTGCCAGAATGGCAAGCTCCGGTGTGGGTACTCACCGGATTTGCTTGCTATTCTGCAAGGAAATCCAGGTCGTACCACGCCGGTTTTCGCAAGTGTAGCTACACTTGCTGTGCTTGCTATTCTCCGTTTCCCATGTTAGCAAGCGCCATTTCCCGAATGGAAATCGGCGGCAAACGCCGCCTTGTCTGCCAAAAAGCGAAACGGACAGGCGCTGTCAATGGCGGCGCAGCCGTTCATCTTGACCATTGACGGCGTTCGTCCGTTTTGCTACAAGATAAGGTTAGTTGTGTCGAGGAGGATTACAATGCGTGCACCCTTTCAAATACTTGCAATACCATATCGGATTGTCGATGGAACTCCAATGTACTGCGTTTTTCACCGTGCTGATCACGACCAATGGCAGTTCATTGCCGGAGGCGGCGAGGACAACGAAACACCTTTGGCGGCAGCAAAAAGAGAAACCTTTGAGGAGGGTGGTGTACATTCTACTCAGTGGCTTGGATTGAAAAGTCTGTCGTATATTCCAGTTACGATCATATCAGAAATGCGTCGCAAACATTGGGACAGCAGCACCTATGTAATTCCTGAATATACTTTTGGCTTTGAATGTCAAGATGATGTACGGCTATCTCCTGAACATACCGACTGCGTATGGTTGACCTACGACGAAGCAAATCAAAAACTCAAGTGGGACTCAAACCGTACAGCACTCTACGAACTGAATTGTCGTTTGAAAAAAGCGAATGAAAAGGAGGCTTGACGAAGTGAATCCGAAAGAAAATGACAATGAGATCATCGAACTGACCGACGAGGAATTGGATGAGATTTTTGCGGATGACGATTTTGACAACGGTGAGGATGGCGGCGAAATCCGTTCGTTCTATTTCTCCAATCCAGACCCCTATGCCAAGGTCGAGCCTCGCCCCGATGATGCCCCCAAGCGAGAGTTTTCTTCCGATGACAAGGGCAACATTGTGGTGAAAAATCCGTCCGCCTATTGGCTGCCCGACATCAAAATCGTGGACGAGCATGGCGGCACGGAATACACGGTGACCGGCAGCTATGAGGGAACAGAAACCCTCGATAGAAAGCTCAAACGCATCATGGAGCAGAACGCCGCCGATGATGAGACAGATATCACGGAGGACGCCGATGAGTAACGACGCTTCTCTTGATATAAACCAAAAATCCAATCCTGTTCAGACAGTTGCCCCACTAAAGGAGGACAACAACATGTTAAGGGCAACCGACAAAATCACAGCGCTTTATTGCAGACTGTCCGTGGAGGACACCAAGGAAAAAGGCGGCAAGGATGACCCATCGAACTCCATTCAGCATCAGCAGATCATGTTAATGGAGTATGCAAAATCTCAGCACTTTCCGAACCCGACGTTCTTCATTGATGACGGGTACAGCGGTGTGGATTTTTCCAACCGCCCCGGCTTTCAGAAGATGCTTGCGGAAATTGAAGTCGGTCATGTGGAAGCGGTCATCACCAAAGACCTATCAAGACTGGGGCGTAATTCCTCGCTGACAGGGCTTTATATCAACTACACGTTTCCTCAGTACGGTGTGCGGTACATTGCTGTCAACGACCACTTCGACACCATTGACCCCAACAGCACCGACAACGACATTGCGGGCATCAAGAACTGGTTTAACGAGTTTTTTGCCAAAGATACCAGCCGTAAGATCCGTGCCGTCAACAAAGCAAAGGGTGAGCGCGGAGAGCGCTTGACTACCAACATTCCCTACGGCTACAAGCGTGACTCTGACGATCCCAAGAAATGGGTGATTGACGAGGAAGCTGCACAGATCGTGAAACGGATCTTCTCGCTTTGCATGGAGGGCAAGGGTCCGAGTCAGATCGCCGCTCTGCTGGAAAAGGAAAAGGTGCTGAACCCCACCGCATACAAGCAGCGGGAGGGCAGAAAAACACCGCATCAGACCCCGGAGAACGAGTATCGCTGGCACGAAAGCACCGTTGCTTATATTCTCGAATACATGGAGTACACGGGCTGCACGGTCAATTTCAAGACCTACACCAACTCCATTTGGGATAAGAAGCAGCGGGAAAATCCAATGGAGAATCGCAAGATTTTCTATAACACCCACCCGGCAATCATCTCTCTGGAAGTCTTTGATAAGGTGCAGGAGATCAGGCAGCAGCGGCACCGCAGAACGGCAACAGGCAAGAGCAATATGTTCTCCGGTCTGGTGTTCTGCAACGACTGCAAGCAGAAGCTCTACTACTCCACCACCAGCTATTTTGAAAAGCGGCAGGACTTCTTCATCTGCTCCACCCATCGTGTCAATAAGGACAAGTGCAGCGGACATTATATCCGTGCCGTTGTGCTGGAACAGATCGTCTGGAAGCACATTCAGGAGGTCGTATCGGTAGTCACTCGCTATGAGGCATATTTCCGTTCGGAAATGGAGCAAAAGCTCCGTATACAGGGCGAGGAATCGCTGCGGCTGTATCAAAAGCGGCTGGTACAGGCTGAGAAGCGAATCGGAGAGCTTGACCGCCTTTTCATCCGCATTTATGAGGACAATGTTGCCGGAAAGCTGGACGATGAGCGCTTCGCCATGATGAGCAAAAACTACACCGAGGAACAGAAAAATCTCAAAGCCGAGGTCAAGAATCTGCAACAGCAAATCCATGAACAGGAACAACAGGCAGAGAATATAGAGCAGTTTGTTCAGCGGGTAAAGAGGAACAGCACCCTCACGGAGCTGACCCCCTATGCCCTCAGAGAGCTTGTGAAGGCGGTCTATGTGGATGCACCTGACAAGTCCAGCGGCAAGCGCAGGCAGAAGGTACATATCGAGTACGACCTTGTGGGCTACATTCCCGTGGACGAGCTGCTAAAAGCGGAACAGGCATGACCGAGATCATGCCTGTTCCAAGAAATTTGATTTTACTGTCTTACCAGCAGGGGGCCTTCCGGCATATTTTTTCCAGAAGGGCGGAGAAAATTGCATAAAAGGGGGCGTGGGAAGGGGGAGAGGGCCCGGATAGTTGTCACAAAGTGCGGAAAGGGAGGCCCAAAGCCCTTGACAGAGGGAGGCGGAACACGGTATACTTACGACAATCGTTGTGAACAAAGGCGTTCCGACCCCAAGGGCGGAGCGCCTTCATTTTTAAAGCGAAAGGGGCGGCAGACCATGGGGGTCTACAGCAAAGAGGACATCATCCGCATCGTTCGGGAAGAGGAAATCGAGTTCGTGCGCTTGCAGTTTACCGACATTTTCGGCATGCTCAAAAACGTGGCCATCACCGCGTCCCAGATTGAAAAGGCGGTCAGCAACCAGTGTATGTTCGACGGCTCCTCCATTGAGGGCTTCGTCCGCATTGACGAGTCTGACCAGTACCTCTACCCGGATCTGAAGAGCTTCCGGGTGTTTCCCTGGCGGCCCAGCCACGGTAAAGTGGCCCGGCTGATCTGCGACGTATACAACACCGATGGAACCCCCTTCGTGGGCGATCCCCGCTATGTGCTCAAGCGGGTGATCCAGAAGGCCAACGACATGGGCTACGACCGCTTCAATGTGGGCCCGGAGGCGGAGTTCTTCCTGTTCAAGACCGACGAGGAGGGCAAGCCCACCACCCAGACCAACGACGAGGCGGGCTACTTCGACCTGGGCCCCCTGGATCACGGGGAGTCCACCCGGCGGGAGATCTGCATGGCGCTGGAGCAGATGGACTTTGAGATCGAAGCCAGCCACCACGAGTGCGCCCAGGGCCAGCACGAAATCGACTTCAAGTACGCCGAGGCCCTCCACGCCGCCGACAACATCATGACCTTTAAGCTGGCGGTCAAGACCCTGGCCCAGCGCAACGGCCTCCACGCCACCTTCATGCCCAAGCCGATCTTCGGGATAGCGGGCTCCGGTATGCACACCAACATGTCCCTGTTCCGCAACGGCAAAAACGCCTTCTACGACCCCGACGATCCCCGCGGCCTGTCCAAAGAGGCGTACAGCTTCATCGCCGGACTGCTCCACCATGTGCGGGGCATGGCGGCGGTGACCAACCCCCTGGTCAACTCCTACAAGCGGCTGGTGCCCGGCTACGAGGCCCCCTGCTACCTGGCCTGGTCGGCCTCCAACCGCTCCGCCCTCATCCGCATCCCCGCCGCGCGGGGCCAGTCCACCCGGGTGGAGCTGCGCAACCCCGATCCCTCCTGCAATCCCTACCTGGCCCTGGCTGTGTGCCTGGCCGCTGGCCTGGACGGCATCGAGAAGAAGATGATGCCCCCCGAGGAGATTACCGAGAACATCTTTGAGATGGACGCCGACGAGCGCGCCGCCAACGGCATCGAGGACCTGCCCGGCTCCCTGGAGCACGCCCTGTTTGCCCTGGAGGACGACCCCCTCATGGCCCAGGTCCTGGGCCCCCACATCTATGCCCAGTACATCGCGGGCAAGGAGAAGGAATGGAACGAGTACTGCACCCGTGTCTCCAGCTGGGAGATCACCAAGTACATGGTCCTGTATTGACCCTGTGATCCCAAACCGGGAGAAACCAAGTCTGGTTTCCCCCGGTTTTTTGCGGAGTATTGTATATTTATTCTTGTATTCTCTATTTTATTCATTTTATCCGTCGTTTTTACCAAATTAGTGAAAATTTACCCGCGCAGTTTTTCACCCCGCCCATGACTTTTACATTGACGGCAGCGGGATTTTCCAGTATACTTAAATGTTAGAAAATTACGGTTTTCCCCGAAACTTCCCAATGAAAACAACCGTTTGATTCCGATTAAGGATGGAGGGACACGATGAAAAAAGCATATCTCTATTTGGAAAACGGTCAGGTCCTGGAGGGGCAGAGCTTCGGCGCCTCCGGCACCGCCATGGGCGAGCTGGTCTTCACCACCGGCATGACCGGTTGTGTGGAAAGCCTGACCGATCCCAGCTACTACGGCCAGTTGGTGGTATACACCTTCCCCCAATTTGGCAACTACGGCATCTGTCATGAGGACAAGGAAAGCCCTCACTGTCAGATGGGCGGCGTGGTGGTCCGGGAGTATTGCCAGGCCCCCTCCAACTTCCGCTGCGAAGAGACCGTCGACGCCTTTCTGAAGGAACAGAACGTGGTGGGCATCGCCGGGGTGGACACCCGGATGCTCACCCAGCTGCTGCGGGACGGCGGCGTGATGAACGCGGTGATCACCACTGAGGAGACCAAGCCCGACCTGGAAGCCCTGAAGGCCTACCGGGTGGAACAGTCCGTGGAGAACACCAGCTGCACCGAGCCGGAAACCCGCCTGCCCCAGGGAGAGGCAAAGTACTCCGTGGCCCTGCTGGACTACGGCGCCAAGGAGAGCATCTGCAACTCCCTGCTGGCCCGGGGCTGCAAGGTCACCGTCTTCCCCTACAACACCCCCGCGGAGGACATCCTGGCCGGCAGCTATGACGGCGTGATGCTCTCCAACGGCCCCGGGGATCCCGCGGACAACCCCTTCTGCATCCAGCAGATCCAGAAGCTCTTCGGCAAGCTGCCCATGTTCGGCATCTGCCTGGGGCACCAGATGATGGCTCTGGCCGCCGGCGCCAAGACCAAAAAGCTCAAGTTTGGCCACCGGGGCGCCAACCAGCCTGCCATGGACCTGGAGACCGGCGAGGTCTCCATCACCAGCCAGAACCACGGCTATGCCGTGGACGAGGCCACTCTGCCGGGCACCGAGGGGAAGCTGCGGTTCGTCAACGTCAACGACGGCACCTGTGAAGGGGTGGACTATCCCGCCTACCACGCCTTCTCCCTCCAGTTCCACCCCGAGGCCCACGGCGGTCCCCTGGACACCCTGACCGCTTTTGACCGCTTTACCGACATGATGAAGGAGGGCTTGTAATGCCGAAGGATACATCTATTAAAAAGGTACTTGTGATCGGTTCCGGCCCCATCGTCATCGGCCAGGCCGCTGAGTTTGACTACGCCGGCACCCAGGCCTGCCGGGTGCTCAAGCAGGAGGGGGTGGAGACCATTCTGGTCAACTCCAACCCCGCCACCATCATGACCGACAACGCCATGGCCGACGCCATCTATCTTGAGCCCCTGACCACCGAGACCATCAAGCGCATCATTCTGGAGACCAAGCCCGACAGCCTGCTGGCCGGCCTGGGCGGTCAGACTGGTCTGACCATCGCCATGGAGCTGGACCACGAGGGCTTCCTGAAGGAGCACAACGTGCGCCTGATCGGCACCAACGCCGACGCCATTGACAAAGCCGAGGACCGGCAGCTGTTTAAGGACGCCATGGCCAAGATCGGCCAGCCCACCATCCCCTCGGACACCGCCAACGACATTGAGACCTGCATCGCCATTGCCGATCGCATCGGCTACCCCGTCATCATCCGGCCTGCCTTCACCCTGGGCGGCGGCGGCGGCGGCGTGGCCTACAACGAAGAAGAGTTAAAGGAAAAGGCCGCGGTGGGCCTGGATTACTCCCCCATCACCCAGGTGCTCATTGAGAAATACATCTTCGGCTGGAAGGAAATTGAGTTCGAGGTCATGCGGGACCACAAGGGCACCGCCATCACCATCTGCTCCATGGAGAACTTTGACCCTGTGGGCATCCACACCGGTGACTCCATCGTGGTGGCCCCCGCACTGACCCTCATGGACAAGGAGTATCAGATGCTCCGCTCGGCCGCCCTGAAGATCATCGAGGAACTGGGCATCGAGGGCGGCTGCAACTGCCAGTTCGCCCTGAACCCTGACAGCTTTGAATACGCCGTCATCGAGGTCAACCCCCGGGTCTCCCGGTCCTCCGCCCTGGCCTCCAAGGCCACCGGCTACCCCATCGCCAAGATTACCGCTAAGATCGCCCTGGGCTACTCCCTGGACGAGATCAAAAACGACGTCACCGGCGAGACCTACGCCTGCTTCGAGCCCGCTGTGGACTACGTGGTGGTCAAGTTCCCCAAGTGGCCCTTTGACAAGTTCCACGGGGCCAGCCGGAAGCTGGGTTCCCAGATGAAGGCCACCGGCGAGGTCATGTCCATCGAGCACACCTTCGAGGCTGCCCTCATGAAGGCTGTCCGGGGTGCGGAAATCAAGTTGGATAGCCTCCACCGCCAGGATACCTCCGGCCAGTCCCTGGACGAGCGGCTGGCCTCCATGGACGACCTGCGGCTGTTCACCATCTTTGAGGCCCTCTCCCAGGGGGTGAGCGTGGAGCACATCCACGAGATCACCCGCATCGACCCCTGGTTCATTTCCAAGCTGCAGAACCTGGTTGCCTTTGAGAATGCCCTGAAGCAGGGCGTCACCGAGGAGAACTATCTCCAGGCCAAGAAGTACGGCTATCCCGACAAGACCATCGCTCGGCTGGCCGGAGTGGAAGAGGCCTCCCTCCCCCACCGGCTGCCCAGCTACAAGATGGTGGACACCTGCGCGGCCGAGTTCCAGGCTCAGACCCCTTACTTCTATGCCACCTACGATGACCACTGCGACGCCCGGCACTTCCCCCGCTCCGGCCATGACACCGTCATCGTCCTGGGCTCCGGCCCCATCCGCATCGGCCAGGGCATCGAGTTCGACTACAGCTCCGTCCACTGCGTGCAGACCCTGAAGGACCTGGGCTATGACGTGGTCATCATCAACAACAACCCCGAGACCGTCTCCACCGACTACGACACCGCCGACCGGCTGTACTTCGAGCCCCTTACCCCCGAGGACGTCATGGGCGTCATCGCCGTGGAGAAGCCGGTGGGCGTGGTGGTGGCCTTCGGCGGCCAGACCGCCATTTCCCTGACGGAGTTTTTGGACAAGCAGGGCATTCCCATCCTGGGCACCTCTGCCGACGGCATCGACATGGCCGAGGACCGGGGCCGCTTTGACGCCCTGCTGGAGGACCTGAACATCCGCCGGCCCAAGGGCATGAGCGTGACCACCCTCCAGGAGGCCCTGGACGCCTCCGAGGCCCTGGGCTTCCCCGTCCTGCTGCGGCCCTCCTACGTCATCGGCGGCCAGAACATGGTCATCGCCCACGGCCGGGACGACGTGGAGAAGTACATGAAGGTCATCCTCTCCGGCGGCTTTAAAAACGACGTGCTGGTGGACAAGTACATGCCCGGCACCGAGCTGGAGGTGGACGTGATCTCCGACGGCACCGACGTGCTCATGCCCGGCATCATGGAGCACATCGAGCGGGCGGGCGTGCACAGCGGCGACTCCATCGCCGTCTATCCCCCCTACAGCCTCACCGACAAGATGACTCAGGTGGTGGTGGAGTGCTCTGAGAAGCTGGCCCTGGCCCTGGGCACCAAGGGTCTGGTGAACATCCAGTACCTGGTCTATCAGGGAGAGCTCTTCGTCATCGAGGTCAACCCCCGCGCCTCCCGGACGGTGCCCTACCTGAGCAAGGTCACCGGCATCCCCATGGTGGACCTGGCCACCAAGATCATGATGGGCGCCACCCTGAAGGAACTGGGCTACGCCACCGGCCTGTGGAAGATTCCCCCCTACTACGCCGTGAAGGTCCCCGTCTTCTCCTTTGAGAAGATTACCGACGCCAACGCCGCCCTGTCCCCGGAGATGAAATCTACCGGCGAGGTGCTGGGCCTGGGCGCCAATATGCAGGAGGCGCTGTTCAAGGGCCTGGTCTCCGCCGGGTACAAGGTGGAGAAGAGCGGACACGCGGGGGTATTGATCTCCGTGAACCGCCGGGATCAGCCGGAGATTGTCAACATCGCCCGGAAGCTGGATGAAATGGGCTTCCGCCTCTACGCCACCGACGGCACCGCACGGGAGATCTCCCGCCTGGGCACGGACGTGGAGGTGGTGGGCAAGCTGGGCCGGGACAACCGGGTCTTCCAGCTGCTGGAGTCCGGCAGGATCGACTACGTGATCCTCACCGGCTCTACGGAGCCGGAGTATATCCGGGACTTCATCCACCTGAACCACCGGTGCGTCCAGCTGGGCATTCCCTGCCTGACCTCGCTGGATACGGCCGGTGCCCTGACGGACATCCTGGCCAGCCGCTACAACCAGGAGAACACGGAGCTCGTCGATATCTGCCATCTGCGGACGGAGCGGCAGAAGCTGCCCTTCGCCAAAATGCAGACCTGCGGCAACGACTACATCTTCCTGGAGAATTTCAGCGGGGAGATCACCTGCCCGGAGTCCCTGTGCGTCACCCTCTGCGACCGGCACTACGGCATCGGCGCCGACGGCATCATCCTCATGGAGGGATCCCGGAAGGCGGATGCCAAGATGCGGATGTTCAACGCCGACGGGTCTGAGGGCTCCATGGCCGGCAACGCCCTGCGGTGTATGGCGAAGTACCTCTATGACAACGGTATCGTCCGCAAGGAGGAAATGACCCTGGAGACGGACAAGGGCACCAAGACCGTCCGGGTCTACACCACCGACGGCAGGGTGACCTCTGCCTGCGTGGACATGGGCTACGCGACCCTGGACACCACGGCCCTCCGGCTGAATATCCCGAAGCGGCAGGTGGTGAACTATCCGGTGGAGATTGCCGGGCAGCCCTGGGAGATCACCTGCGTGGACATGGGCAATCCCCACTGCGTGGTGTTCTGTTCCCGGGTGGACGGCGTGGATGTGGCCCGGATCGGGCCGCAGTTTGAACATGCGCCTTATTTTCCGGACCGGATCAACACGGAGTTTATCCGGGTGGTAAATCCCAGCACCATCAAGATGCGGGTCTGGGAGCGGGGCAGCGGTTAGACGCTGGCCTGCGGCACCGGCGCCTGTGCCGCGGT
>ERZ791934.1943-NODE-1943-length-15984-cov-4.470714_pt1 | contig 15984 bp, 11 predicted proteins | sample MGYA00510125_ERZ791934 | MGnify/ENA primary metagenome ERZ791934 (study PRJEB30046, sample SAMN00993240) | human gut metagenome | study: EMG produced TPA metagenomics assembly of the A metagenome-wide association study of gut microbiota in type 2...
AATGCACTCCATATCTTTTCATTAATTTCATTTTTCCCCGCTCTTGGAACTGTATTCCTCCATGATCCGAAATGAGAGAAGCAGATACAGCCTCTCCTCCGGGTCCTCCAAATCCAGGTGGATCAGTTCCCGGATCCGCTCCATTCTGTTGATAAAAGAGCTGCGGTGTATGTACAGCGCCTTGGCGGACGCCACTGCATTATACTGCAGGCGCGCATAAGTTAAAAGTGTTTTATAATAGGAAGTCTCATTTTCTCTGTCATATCGGTACAGGGCAAGCAGTTCTCTGCTGCAGACCTGTTCCGGCAGAAAATTTTCCACACCGTATTTTACCAGGAAATCCAGCCCATAATCATCAAATTTATGATAACAATATGTAAAATTTTTTCTCAGCCCCATCTCCATGGCAAACTCCGCCTGCCGGTAAGCGCTGCGTATACAGGAGATATCCGTAAATTCCCGGCTGCACCCGGCTGCCAGCACACTCTCCCGCAGAAAATATACCATTTCCTTGTGGAATTCCAGATTTGTAGATTTGGAAAACATATTCTGGTTAAACAGCATGGCAATGTCACCGTTATGTGTCACACAATATGTTCCCGGCCACATCCGCTCCATCTGTGAGCAGAGATACCTCATATTATATGCTTTTCCTCTCTGGAGAATATTCTCACGGATGGTCAGCATATAGTAAACATCCCCGGGCAGATTTTTATTTGACCACAAAAGCCGCAGAAGCTCTCCCTCGTCCGCCCCGTCTGTCTCCAGACATTTTTTCAGCATGTGATGCAGATCTGCCAGCCGCGGAGGCCCCAGTTCAAACCCTCCGCACTGGTCATAAAGCCGCTCCACATATCCTGCAAGATGATCAAAAACGGATTTCTCATATTCCGTCTTGGCCTCCTCCTGGCTCTCCTCGATCAAGAGAGACAGACGTCCCACATAACCATTCTCATGGTATATGTTTTTATAGATCACCACTTCGCCTGCTGTATACACAAACGCCTCTCTTCGCTGTTCCAGTTCCTTAAATCCGGGCATGCTGGTCAGATCATTTACATCCTCCAGCGGAAGCTGGTTCATATCATCCACAAAATTCCGGTACATCCTCTCATCATTTGAATATGCAATATATTTAAAATCTCCGTCCATAAGTGCTGCCGGTTCCGGGAGCACCATCCTGCAGCTGTCCAAAATTTCCTGATATCCCACATTGCCGTTGACTATCCTGTTAAGCTCCTCATCCCAACTGTCAAAAATATCGAAAATCTCTGTCAGAACATTAAACAGTGTCTTCTCTGATATCCCTTCTTCCAGAAAGACTATGTCGTTATTTCCCCGGTCACAGGCCGCCGCCGCAGATCCGATGATCAGGAGAACGCAGCCTGTAAGTCTATTGACACAGTGTAGAGCATCCTTTGCGTCCACAATGACGGCTCTCCCCTCTGTATAGACAGATGGCTCATAAAACACAGGGCGTCCCACCGGATATCGTTGTGAATATTGTGCATGATTTATTTTAAATCGTTTGGACAACTGGTAATATATCATAATACTGTTCAGTCTCATATATACTTCTCCTTTTTTTAACCCATCATACACATTGTACACCATACAGCAAAAAAAGCAATCAGATTCATGGATTTACACTTTGCAGGATCCGGGATACTATAAAGACAGAGCATCCTAACTCTCTCCTGCCGGCCTCCCAGGCTTCGTGCTGGCGGGAGCCATGTGAAAGGAGTCAGTCCTTTATGAAAATATCAGATTTTAAATACCCTCATCTGTTTGCCCCCATTCAGCTAGGCAATGTACTTTTCCGTAACCGAATCTTCGCCTCCCCGACCGGTTACCAGAATCTGAATGGCGACGGCTACCTAAACGACGGCGCTGCGGCCTACTATGGCAGAAAAGCCATGGGAGGCGCTGCCAGCGTTGCCACCTTCGAGGGAATTGTAGACGGGGAGCTGGGAAGAGGCGGGGCAACACATATTGCACTCGACACTCCCAATATAGACCGGGGCATATCAAGGATTGCCTACGGCATCAGCCAATACGGAGCCGTAGCCACTTTAGAGCTGCAGCACACCGGTATGTTCGCCAACCGTGACCTTTCCTTTTTTGGCGCGGAGGCCAAAGGCATCGCCTATGGTCCGGTGGAATGCCAATGCGCGGGCAGAAGGATCCGCCCTATGACAGAAGAGATCATTGAACGTACCATCCAAAAATACATAGACGCTGCCCTTCTTGCGAAGAAATGCGGCTTCGGCATGGTCCTGGTACATGCCGGACACGGATGGATGCTGCACCAGTTCCTGTCCCCCATCACCAATACCAGAAATGACAAATGGGGCGGACCGGACATTGAAAACAGAAGCAGACTTCTGCTCTCCATCGTTGACGGCATTCACAAAGCCTGCGGGGCAGGTTTCCCCGTGGAGGTCCGCATCAGCGGCTCCGAATGCTACGACGGAGGCTATGACATAGAAAATGGTATTGCCATTGCCAAACAGCTTGACGGACACGCGGATCTGATCCATGTCTCCGCAGGTAATCATGAGGTGGAGGAAGTATTTGCCGTCACCCATCCAAGTATGTTTCTGGATGACGGATGCAATGTGCATCTGGCAGCAGAGATCAAAAAACACGTAAACACTCCGGTTGCCACTATCGGCGCGCTCTCAGACCCCGGGCTTATGGAAGAAATCCTGGCTTCGGGAAAAGCTGATGTTGTGGAACTGGGCAGAGAATTACTGGCAGATCCAGATTTTCCAAACAAGATCCGTACAGGACACGAGGACAAAGCGAGAAAATGTATGCGCTGCCTCTCCTGTTTTTCCAGTGAGCTGACAAACGGGGAACCTTACTGTGCCATCAACCCGGAAACCGGCCGTGAACTGGAGCTTAGGCATGCTCCCACCTGTGCGCAGGTAAAGAAAAAAGTTCTGGTAGTCGGCGGAGGCGTAGGCGGTATGCAGGCGGCTCTTACCTGTTCCCAAATGGGACATAGCGTAATTCTCTGTGAAAAAAATGAGCGGCTGGGCGGTGTACTTCGCTGTGAAGAGGACGTCGCCTTTAAGAAAAACCTGGATTACTATTTAAACCAGCAGGCGAAATGTGTTGAGGAAGATAAAAATATAGAACTTCGCCTGCAGACGAAAGTGACGCCAGAATATGCGGAGGACTTAAACGCAGACGTCATCATCGCAGCCCTGGGTGCAAAAGCAGCCCGGCCGCAGGTACCAGGTATAGACAGCAATCATGTTTTGTCTGCTCAGGAGGCTTATCCCCTGGCAGAAAAGCTGGGTCCCGGAGTTATCATTCTGGGGGCCGGCCTGGTAGGAATTGAACTCGGACTGCATCTCATACGCTATGGAAAACAGGTTACCATCCTGGAGATGACCGACCATATGAGCGACGGAGGTAATTTCCTCCACATGCTCGGTCTTCATGCGGAGATCAAAAAACGCGGTCTTAAAATCCTGTTTAATACCCAGGCTGTTCAGATCACAGACAAAGGGGTTTCCTGCCGAACACCGGAGGGTGACAGATTTTATGAGGCAGACCAGGTAGTCTATGCAGCCGGCCAGAAGCCGCTGAGGGAAGAGACCACAGCTCTTGCCTGCTGCGCACCTGAATTTTACATGCTGGGGGACTGTGTGACCCCGCAGAATATCACGGCAGCTACATCCACTGCCTATATGACAGCCAGAAATATAGGCAGGGATTACTGACATATTGTTTCCCATTTCTCTAATGTCTGTAAAATAGCTTACCCCTATTTTACAGACGACAAAAGGGCATTGCAGCTGCAATGCCCTTTTGTCATATCTCTGTATTGCTGTTCGCCCCATACCCGGCAGCACCCATTGCGAGGCACAGACCTGCTGAATGGATGCATATCTTTCTGTGCTATTAATTAACCGGCAATGGTAAAATAGAGGAGCACGATAACCCCCAGCACGATCCTGTACCAGCCGAACACTTTGAAATCATGCTTCTTAATATATCCCATAAGAAATTTGATCGCCAGAATGGAAACCCCAAAGGAAACTGCCATTCCCACGATCAGTATCATCAGCTCTGCCCCTGTAAAATGCAGACCGAATTTGACCAGCTTCAGCAGACTGGCGCCAAACATGGTTGGAATTGCCAGAAAAAACGTATATTCCGCTGCAACGGTTCTGGAAGCTCCCAGAAGGATTCCGCCGATAATGGTGGCTCCCGAGCGGGAAGTTCCCGGAATCACTGCCAAAAGCTGGAATACACCGATGAGAAGTGCCATCTTCCAGGAAATCTCAGCGATAGAATTTACTGCCGGTTCCCTTTTCTTATTATAATCCTCAATAAGGATAAACAGCACGCCGTACACGATCAGCATAACAGCTACCACAAAATAATTATTAAACTTTTCTTCAATAAAATCATTGAAAGGCAGCGCCACAATGATCGCAGGCAGACAGGATACAACGATCTTAAACCACATGACCATTTTGTCTATCTGCACAAAACGACAGATAAACCCGGCCGTTTTCTCAATCTTTGTCACATTATGATGCTTTGGCTTCCTGTTGTGAAATGGCCACAGGTCCTTAAAATACAGCACCACAACTGCCATGATAGCTCCGAGCTGGATCACCACCATAAACATTTCCCAGAATTGTTTACTCACATCCAGCTTTACAAATTCCTCCACCAGGATCAGATGGCCCGTGCTGCTGATGGGGAGCCATTCTGTAATGCCCTCCACAATTCCAAGAAAAATAACCTTCAGTAATTCAATAAAATCCATTACACCCTCCCTTATGTAAGAAACCGCCGCAAAAAAATCATACGGCGGTTGTCTTTATGTCACATTATTATATAGTCGCAATATCGATCAGTTCCAGTTTCTGGATATCTGTGTTCTCCAGACTGGTCACAAGTGCCTCTGCCGTATCCAGGGCAGTCAGCACATTGACGCCTGTCTCAATGGCATTCCGGCGGATGATAAATCCATCTTTTGCTTTTTCCACACCCTGGGACGGAGTATCGATGACCAGATCGATCTTATGTCCAAGGATAAGATCCATCAGGTTTGGAGACGCCTGCTCAATCTTATTTGTGCGGACAGCCTTCACACCGTTCTCATTCAGAACCTTAGCGGTACTTCTGGTGGCATAGATACGGTATCCCAAAGCCTCAAAACGCCGGGCGATCGGTACGATATCCTGCTTATCCTCATCCCTTACTGTGATGATCATGTTCTTATGCTTCGGCAGATTAATGCCTGCTCCTAAAAACGCCTTGTAGAGTGCTTCATTAAAGGACTCTGCAATGCCCAGACACTCACCCGTAGACTTCATCTCCGGTCCAAGGCTGATGTCAGCCCCTCGGATTTTTTCAAAGGAGAATACCGGCATCTTGATGGCAATGTGCTTTGCCTCCGGCTGCAGACCGGATTTATATCCCAGTTCTTTTAATTTATATCCCAGGATCATTTTTGTGGCCAGCGGTACAATAGGAATCCCTGTCACCTTGCTGATATACGGCACGGTCCGGCTGGAACGAGGATTTACTTCGATAACATACACATCCTCACCGCACACGATAAACTGTATGTTGATCATACCGATAACATGCAGGGATTTTGCCAGTCTCCTGGTGTACTCCTCGATGGTTTTCTTTGCCGTATCGGTGATGGTCCGGGCCGGATATACGGAAATACTGTCGCCGGAATGGATACCCGCACGCTCAATATGCTCCATGATACCCGGGATCAGGATATCCTCTCCATCACATATGGCATCTACCTCGATCTCTTTGCCTTGCAGGTACTTATCTACCAGAATGGGATGTTCCTGTGCGATCCTGTTGATAATGCCGATATACTGGTCCACATCCTCGTCATTGATGGCGATCTGCATGCCCTGTCCGCCCAGCACGTAGGAAGGCCGGACCAGTACGGGATAGCCCAGTGTGTTTGCCACACGGATGGCCTCGTCTGCCGTATATACTGTATGCCCCTGAGGTCTCGGAATATGACATTCCTCCAGGATCTTATCGAAAAGCTCTCTGTCCTCCGCAGCATCCACATCCTCGGCGGATGTTCCCAGTATTTTTACACCCATCTTCATCAGAGCTTCTGTCAGCTTAATAGCTGTCTGACCGCCAAACTGCACCACAGCGCCGTCGGGCTTTTCTATATTTACCACATTCTCCACATCCTCCGGAGTCAGCGGTTCAAAATACAGTTTATCTGCAATGTCAAAGTCTGTACTTACCGTCTCAGGATTGTTGTTGATGATGATCGTCTCATAACCCTCTTTTTTGAAAGCCCAGGTACAATGCACAGAACAGAAGTCAAACTCAATTCCCTGGCCGATACGGATAGGACCGGAACCGAGAACCAGAACTTTTTTCTTCTCCGATTTCCCTTCCGCCTCATTTTCTCCGCCGTAGACAGAGTAATAATACGGTGTGGCAGCCGCAAATTCAGCCGCGCAGGTATCTACCATCTTATACGCTGCCGTGATTCCCCACTCATGGCGCAGTTCCTTGATCTCTTCCTCTTTTTTGCCGGTGAGACGCGCAATGACATTATCCGGAAATTCAATTCTCTTTGCCTCACGAAGCAGGTCCTCTGTAAGTTCCTGTGAGATAAGCGCCTGCTCCATCTCCACAAGGACAGCGATCTTATCAATAAACCACAGATCGATCTTGGTGACTGCATGGATCTCTTCATAGGAAATGCCCCTGCGCACAGCTTCGGCAATCCTCCAGATCCTCATATCGTCCACGATCTTCAGTTCCTCTGTCAGTTCCTCCTCTGACAGTTTTTTGAAGTCATAGGACATAAGGCTGTCCACATGCTGCTCCAGTGAACGGATGGCTTTCATAAGGGCACCCTCGAAGTTATTGCAGATACTCATAACCTCTCCGGTAGCCTTCATCTGTGTGGTAAGTGTCCTCTTTGCGCTGATAAATTTATCAAAAGGCAGACGAGGGATCTTCACCACGCAGTAATCCAGCATAGGCTCGAAACTGGCATAAGTTTTGCCTGTAATGGCATTGGCGATCTCATCCAGGGTATAGCCCAGAGCAATCTTGGCTGCCACCTTGGCGATGGGATATCCGGTTGCCTTGGAGGCCAGCGCAGAGGAACGTGACACACGGGGATTTACCTCAATGACACAGTATTCAAAGCTGTCGGGATTCAGAGCATACTGTACATTACAGCCGCCGGTGATCCCCAGCTCTGTAATAATATTTAAGGCCGAGGTACGCAGCATCTGATATTCCTTGTCACCCAGTGTCTGGGACGGCGCCACAACGATACTGTCACCTGTATGCACGCCCACAGGGTCTATATTTTCCATATTACATACGGTGATGCAGTTGCCCGCACCGTCGCGCATAACCTCATACTCAATCTCTTTCCATCCGGCAATACAGCGCTCAACCAGTACCTCACCCACGCGTGAGAGGCGAAGTCCGTTTTCCAGGATCTCTACAAGCTGTGCCTCATCATAGGCAATGCCGCCGCCGCTTCCGCCCAAAGTATAGGCAGGACGGAGAACCACAGGATATCCGATCGTCTTTGTAAACGCAATACCATCCTCCACGGTCTTCACCACCAAAGACGCAGCAACCGGCTCACCGATCTTTTCCATGGTATCTTTAAATTCCTGACGGTCCTCAGCCTTCTTGATGGTCTCAGAAGTGGTACCGATCAGGCGCACATTCTGCTCCTTTAAAAAGCCTCTCTCCTCCAGCTCCATAGCCAGATTCAGTCCGGCCTGACCACCCAAAGTGGGCAGTACGCTGTCGGGCTTTTCTTTTATGATAAGCTGCTCCACCACTTCCACAGTCAGAGGTTCAATATAAACCTTATCCGCAATATCCTTATCTGTCATAATGGTGGCTGGATTGGAGTTCAGAAGTACAACCTCGATCCCTTCTTCCTTTAAAGAGCGGCACGCCTGCGTTCCCGCATAGTCAAACTCTGCTGCCTGTCCGATGATGATCGGACCGGAGCCGATCACAAGCACTTTTTTAATATCCTGAATCTTCGGCATTATTCGCTCACCTCCATCATTTTCATAAACCTGTCAAACAGATATCCGGAATCCTGGGGTCCAGGACATGCCTCCGGATGGAACTGTACGGTAAATATATTCTTACCTGTATATTTCAATCCCTCGTTCGTCTTATCATTGACATTCTCAAATGCCGGCACTGCCACCTGAGGGTTCAAGGTGTCCGTATCTACCATATATCCATGGTTCTGTGATGAAATATATACCCTGCCTGTCTCCAGGTCCTTTACGGGGTGATTTCCGCCTCTGTGGCCATATTTCATCTTTCTGGTATCCGCGCCTGTTGCCAATGCCATGAGCTGATGACCAAGACAGATGGCAAATATGGGAACCTGTGAATCATAAAGCTTTTTGATCTCTTCTATAATAGAAGTACACTCTTTCGGATCCCCGGGTCCGTTGGACAGCATAATGCCGTCAGGATCATCTCTGAGGATCTCCTCCGCTTTGGTAAATGCCGGATATACGGTAACCTGACATCCGCGCTCATTCAGAGAACGGGCAATATTGTCTTTTGCGCCGAAGTCCATAAGCGCCACTTTAGGGCCGCTGCCTTTCAGCACCTTTTTCTCCTCACATGTCACGCGCTCCACTACTCTGCCGGTAGTATATGCCTTTAATTTCGGAAGAACCTCTTCCAGTTTATAATCCGCATTGGTGGTGATCATGCCGTTCATGGTACCTTTTTCCCTCAAAATCTTAGTAAGGGCTCTGGTATCAATCCCTGCAATCCCAGGAATGTCATATCTCTTCAAAAAATTCTGTATGGTATCTTCACATCGGAAGTTGCTTGGGATACGGGATAATTCCCTGACAATGTAGCCATCCGGCCACGGTCTTAAGGATTCCTGGTCTTCATGGCAAATGCCATAATTACCAATCAAAGGATATGTCATGCAGACTGCCTGTCCGGCGTAAGAAGGATCTGTAAGAACTTCAAGATAACCTGTCATCGAGGTATTAAAGACGATTTCGCTGATAATTTCTTTCTTCGACCCTATGCTGGTCCCGGTAAAGACGGTGCCGTCTTCCAGTATTAAAAATGCTTTCATGCTTTCACCTGTCTTCCTTTCTATAGCGTACTGTTAATGGTTCCCCAAATTTTCCCCAAATTGTAAAAAGTGTATCACAACATTTATTGATTTTCAACCTTTTTTTCTTGTTTTTTCGCGGTTTTTTCACAGTGCTGGTGATCCCCGATCTGAAATGCTGTTTATGTATTAGTCATTTCCTTATTATAATAGGAATATTTACTGTTTTTATTTCGGAGGAGATTTTGTCCTTTTCCGGACACACGGAAAAGCCGGAAGGAATGGATCAATAAAGGTAATATGTCGAAAAAATAAATTGCGTTAATTTTTTTAAAAACTTTGAAAATTACTGTTGACATTTCCTGTAAAATCATGTAATATATGTCTTGTGCTTGAGAGAGCGCAAACTTAATAGAAGATGCAGGAGTGGCGGAATTGGCAGACGCGCAGGCTTCAGGTGCCTGTGGTAGCAATATCGTGTGGGTTCAAGTCCCATCTCCTGCATCCTTTTTTTGTAATTTAATCTCTTTATCGGAACGAATCTCCGTTAAAGAGATTTTTTTATTTGCATGAAATTTCCAGTCAAATCAGAGGAATACCTTGACTTAAACTTTAAAATTATATACTATTAAAGAACTAGATAAGCTGTCCCCAAATAAATAACCAGGAGGCATTTATGAACTACATTAAGACCTTATTTCTAATTCTTTTTTTTACTCTGGCAATATATTTTTTAGGGATTTTGGGAAGAAAAAAAAGTGAAGTTTTTTCTTTAGCAGAGATTTTTTTAAACGGGCTGCTAAGATTATTTGCAAGTTTTGAAGTAATTGTCCTTCCGTTTATTTTTTTACGAATCAAATTTTCATACTTCTTTTATTTTTATTGTGCCTTACTGACTGTTGTTATTATTTTTTCCATAATAAAATATGCCAGATACAGTTATAAATTTATTGGAAAGGAAGTACGCAAATTTATTTCCATATTGGACCTTCCATTAATTGCTGCAATAATTATGATTATATTTCAGATGTCTATGCTCGCATTTTATATGCATCTTGATGCAGATGATGCCATGTACGTTGCAACCGCTGCTACAACTTTAAAAACCGATACCATGTATCAATATGCTGCAGATACCGGTATCCCGTTAACCACCATGCCATCACGATATATATTATCCCCCTTTCCTATTTTTACAGCCTTTTTGGGTAAACTGTTTTTTATCCATCCCACAATAATAGCACATACCATTCTAGCGCCGCTTATGACGGGTTTTGCATATTTAGTCTATTATTTAATAGGATCTCTTATTTTCAAGAAAAAAAAGGGCACGATCGGCATTTTTTTATTAATTTTGAGTGTATTTCAAATATTTGGGTATTTTACAGTTTACTCTTCTTCCACTTTTATTTTGATCCGCTCATGGCAGGGAAAAGCCGTACTTGCAGGCGTTCTCATACCTGCAGCATTATATTTTTTAATGAAAGAATGTCAAACAAAAGCACCCTATAAATGGCCGTTAAGCCCCTCATTATTTTTAGTATTAGCAGCAAGCCTTGTCTCCTCAATGGGTATAATGCTGATTCCCACCCTTCTGGGTTTATCTGCTATTTTATATTGTATCTATAATAAATCTTTAGAACCATTGATCAAATGTATTATCAGCTGTTTACCAGGGATTTGCTTAATGATAATATATTTGTTAATGAAATACGGGAGATTTTGTCCATGAATGAGATTATGGAAATAACACAAAAAATGCTCTGGCTCTATACCGGTGATTGTTGGTATTTTCTTATTTTTTTAGTATGCGCAGGCTATTTATTTTCCAAAAATAAAGCCCACTCTGAGATAATGTTTGTAAACCATTATATGATCGGATTCAGTATTATTTATATATGCCCTGTTACAGCTAAAATCATTATGGATTATTGTATAGGAAAATCCGTATACTGGAGAATGTTCTGGCTTTTACCTATGGCAATGATCGTGGCTCTTGCAGTTACATTTATTGCTACTGAAATAAACAGCAGAGTGTATAAAAGTTTATTTATTTTTGCAATCCTTCTGCTGCTGATTTTCAGCGGTAATTTTATGTACCGCAAGGATGTATTTACCAAAAGTGTAAACTCCTATAAACTGCCTGAAGATATTTTCACAATATGTGATATGTTAGAAGAGCATGCGGAAAATGATAAGGTAACGGCTGTTTTTCCCACCGAATTTTTGCCATATGTCAGGCAATATGATGCAAATATTTATCTTCCCTATGGCAGAAGAGTCGAAACAGAAACCAAGCCGTCAAGTGATGCCAGGAAATTATTTGATGTAATGAATCAGCCAGATAAATCAGCGGAAGAATTGACACAGCTATCAAAGAAAAACGGATGCCAATATATTGTGGTCAGCAAAGATGACGCAGTCAATAATACTCTCTCTGATGGTGACTTTAAAGCAATCGCTGATTCCGGCAACTATATTATCTACTTCGATACCGCCGATTAATATGTACAGCCACAGGGCTTTTCCTATCATAATGTATAACACTAAAGGGGCTGCCGGTCAAAACCGGATTTCAGCCCCTTTAATATCTCAAATTACTATCTTGTTATTTCACCTGTTGATTCTGCAAATAAATGTGGCTCCCCTTCCATATCTAACGTATAGATATGGATATTATATTCTGATACTTTGTAACCGAAATCTGCTGCCCAGACCTTAGTAACATAAGAACCGTCTATCTGTAATTCTGCTTCATACCACTTCAGATCACTCTGATCTTCCTCCGCCCATACGGCACAGCGCAGAGCCTGAACATTTGTATCTGTTGGCAGATTTCTTACGATAACCTCATATTTTCCGGTCCTGAAATCGTATGGGGTCACTTCAATTTCCGTCGGTATCACTTCCGGAACTTCAGCTATTTCTTCTTCTTCTGCATCAGCTTCAGCTATTATCTTCTCTTCCGGTACTATGATATCTTCCGTAAGCTTTTCCATTAATTTTGACTTTTTATCCAGTTCAATATCTATGGTGTCTTTATCATATTTTTCTAGTAAGGTCGCTTCTGAAGAGAATAAATTTGTTCCAAGACCCAGCCGGTTACCTTCAATGACTGCGCCCAGACTTGCCAGTGTGGTTGGAAAATTATCAAAGGTAGAGTATTGCCTGTAAGTATCTCCCTTGGCCTCAACCGCTGAGTTTATGTATGTGGTGAATACTTTTCTAATGTAGTTCTCATCCACATCCTCACAAAAATCACTATCCATAGTAGGATGATCTCCGGATATCACAATAGTTGTATTTTCGTAAAAATCCTGTTCTTGTACCCACTTCACAAATTCGCTTACCTGTTTACTTGAGCAAGCCATAACATTAGCATATTGGTCGCTCCCATAGGTATCCTGACAATCCTCGCATAGATATCCATCCTCAAAATGAGTATCAACGGTTAAAATTGTCATATTAAAGGGTTCTTCTAAAGAACTGATTTCCAGCAAGTGCTCTTTCGCAAATTCAAAAAGTTTCTTATCCTCATACCCCCAAAATACATGGTAATCCTCAGGTATTTGCCCATTATCTTTACTATAATAATAGTCATAAATATTGTAATTCCCATGCTGGGTATAAAATGATTTCCTACCGCCAAAATTCGCATCAGAACCCAGAAGCAGATTTTGAGAATATCCATTTTCCTGAAGAATATCACCTATGGCAGTCAAACCCGGCATAAAATTTTCCTGCTTGTTCATTGAATTGCCTTCTATTGGAATCATTAATGGTAAACCGGTACTCTGTGCAAACATGGCCGCGACAGTCCATCCAGTACCGTTTAATGATATCCCCCCATTTAATATCTTTTGACCGCCGGAGAAATTTTCATTGGCAATTGACAATTCCGTGAGTTCTGGTATGACGTTTTTCGTAAAAGCTCCGCCTCGCTTTTCATCAGCATAAGTATTTTCCATGGACTCCAGATAAATATAAATCAGATTTCTCTTTTGCTCCGGAAATTTAATATCAACAGATTTAGGATCTATATAATTATCATCGATAAACGTGGAATACGTGCTTCTGTTACTTGCATAGGCTTTAATATCAAGCCTGCTCCACATATAGTTTATAGAAGTACCTGCCACGACCACAGATATGACCGCAGAGAATAATAGTATAAGTCCCCTTTTCTTTTTAACAATTTTATAGACAATTCCCACCAACAGAATTATCCCTATGGATACAAGAACACAGGATAATATATAGCTGATAATTATCCCACTATCTGTGCCCTGCAGAGGCGATTGAATGTGGAACATTAATTCATTCATAGTGAGTCCTGTCCAGGTTCTAAACATCCAGGAAATACTGGTGGCTATCAATAAAGAAAGAAAAGCAATCAGATATCCTATGATAATCCCTGCAAATTTTATGACTTTCTTGTGTACTGTAAACTTTGCATTTCCATTTTTAGATGGGTCTTGTTTTATCTCTTCTTTTGTATCCATACTACGCTCCAAAATATTTACATATATTTTTTTACTGTTTTTAATATAAATCCTTCCTTATACAAGATAACATAATTCGACAAGTGATTGCAATATAATTATTAAGGAATCTTTAGATAATTGTTATGTCTGTATTTCACAAAATATAACAAAAACAATCGTAAGCGCTTAAATCTTGGGTAGCTTTACTGTCTACGTTTTTGAACTCATAATGATAGTAAATAGATTTTTACTACACTCCGCCTGATAGGAGATAGAAATTCGATACATTTGGAGGTTTTATTATGAGTTACAAACGTGCTCCAGGGCGCTCTCTGGAAGAATGGATGGATCTGGTAACTGAATGCAGGCAAAGTGGCCTGACAGATGCTGCATGGTGTAATGAACACGGGATATCTCCCAGCTGTTTTTACAATACAGTTACCCGTCTCCGTAAAAAAGCCTGTCAGATACCGGATCCAGTTGGAAAAGCCAGCACTCTTGATCTTACATCCCATAAACAGGATGTGGTTCAGATCGCTATAGGACCGGAGTCTTCTCCGGCAGAACGGCTTTCAGATAATGGAGGCAGTTCTATGCACCTTGACAATTCACATACGATTGAAATCGAAGCAGACGGATTTCTGATACGAATGAGTAACGAAATCAAACCGGTGCTTCTGAAGATACTCATGGATACGCTGAAGGAGTCATTATGCTAGCGGATATCTCAAGTGTTGATGCAATCTATATCGTCTGCGGAAGAACAGATATGCGCAAGTCCATTGATGGATTATGTGCGATTATCCAGGAACAGTTTTCGATGGAGATTGACCATGCCCTCTTTCTTTTCTGCGGTCGCAAATGTGACCGGATCAAAGCCATTTTTAAAGAACCGGACGGGATGGTTATGATCTACAAAAGACTGACTGCCCAGGGATCTTACAGATGGCCAAGGAATAAATCCGAAGTCCGGAATCTTACATGGCCGGAGTTCGACTGGCTGATGTCAGGCATCGATATTGAGCAGCCAAAGGCGATTAAGACTACATGAAAAAGATACACATAAAACTTGTTTTTCAGCACTTTCAATCCCTATAAATCTGCTGTTTTTCTGGGAAGATCCCCCATTTTCTGGTATAATAGAAATATCAGAAACAGGAGGAAAAAGCAGTGGCAGACAGTTCCAAAGATATCCAGCTTCGTGAGCTGAAGGACATGATCAATGATCTCAAAAAAATGATAAAAACACTTCAGGCAACTGTCGATGCTGCCAATAAACGAGAAGAGGCCCTCACCCAGGAACGGGATAACCTGAAAGAGGAAATAGACCTTCTCCGTAAAAAACTGTTTGGCACCTCCAGCGAAAAAAGAACACTCGACATTCCAGGCCAGCTGAACTTTTTCAATGAGGCTGAACTGGAACAGGATCCAAAAGCTGCAAAAGCGGAAGATCTTGAAGCACTTCTTCCGGAAAAAACAGAAAAAAACGAAAAGCAAGAGTTACAGATGCTGAGCGTTTTAAAGGTGTTCCAGTCGAAAAAAAGTATCTGGACCTGTCTGAGGAAGACAAACTCTGTCCCGTGTGTGGTACTCCACTGAAAGAGATCGGGGAGGAGTTTGTCCGCCGGGAACTAGTTTTTGTCCCGGCAAAACTGAAAGTATATGAATACTACAGTAAAAACTATGAGTGTCCGCAGTGCAGCCTTAGTAATCTTCCAGTTATCAAAAAAGGCAAAGATGGCAGAGCCCATATGCTCTATGGAATGGCTTCCGCCGGTACGGCTGCCTGGGTAATGTACCAGAAGTTTTGTAATGGCCTTCCGTTCTACCGCCAGGAAAAAGACTGGAAACAGTATGGTGTGGCAATCACCAGAGCTACTATGGCAAACTGGGTGATCCGGAATTCTGAGGCATTTTTTCTTCCCATGTATGAATACTTCCATAGAAAGCTTCTGGAACGGGGATCCGCAATGGCAGATGAAACGCCTCTGCAGGTTCTGCATGAACCGGAACGCCGTGCACAGACAAAATCATATATGTGGCTGTTGCGCAGCGGCGAAGACGGAGGACCGCCTATTATCCTCTATAAATACTCGGAGACCCGGGCAGGGGACAATGCCGTTGATCTCCTCCACGGCTTCAAGGGCTATCTGATGTGTGATGGCTACAGCGGATACAATAAAGTTCCGGATGCAGAGCGCACAGCCTGCTGGGCACACATCAGAAGATATCTGACCGATGCCATCCCAAAAGGAAAGGCTCTGGATCATACCCAGCCATCCGTACAGGGAATGCTGTATATTAACCAGCTTTTCCATATGGAAGATGTGATCAAGTCAAAGTATTCTTCCTTCGATGCTATCAAAAAGGCGCGTCTTGAAAAAGAAAAGC
>ERZ791934.1944-NODE-1944-length-15977-cov-3.344994_pt1 | contig 15977 bp, 18 predicted proteins | sample MGYA00510125_ERZ791934 | MGnify/ENA primary metagenome ERZ791934 (study PRJEB30046, sample SAMN00993240) | human gut metagenome | study: EMG produced TPA metagenomics assembly of the A metagenome-wide association study of gut microbiota in type 2...
CAATCACACCGTCCGGTCTGCGTTCCAAAAAAGACTGAATAAACCGATCCATATTGGCAGAGCGAGCCGCTGAAGCCAGCAGGGTATACTGGCTTTGACTGCCGTTTCCCAACAGGTCGGGTGAAAGCTTTTCTTTTAATTCCAGAGCCTTTTTATCATATATGATCTGCGGACAGTGCTCACTGGCATAGATCCTGCCCAGCATGGGGACAAAAAGTGTGTCCTCCACAACGCCTAAATGTGACATTCTTTGTCCTCCTTTTTCGAACAGCTTTGTGTCAGCCCAACGCCACATCCAATACCATCATCAAAGTGAAACCAACTGCAAACAGAATGGTTCCCACATTGGAGTGCCTTCCGGCTGACATCTCCGGGATCAATTCTTCCACTACCACATAGATCATCGCTCCGGCGGCAAAGCTCAGGGCATAAGGCAGTACCGGGACTAAAATACCAGCCAGCAGGATGGTCAGAATGGCGCCTACCGGCTCCACTGCACCGGACAGCGTCCCATACAGGAAGGAGCGGGGTTTGGAGAGCCCCTCCGCTTTCAGGGGCATGGATATAATCGCACCTTCAGGGAAGTTCTGAATGGCAATCCCCAGAGAAAGAGCCAACGCCCCCGCCAGCGTGATCCCACTGTCCCCGTAGAGCCACCCGGCATAGACCGCGCCCACTGCCATCCCTTCCGGAATATTATGCAACGCCACCGCCAGAGTCAGCATAGTTGTTTTTCCAAGACTGCTTTTGACGCCCTCGGCCTCTGAACTGCCGCGATGCAGATGCGGGATCAGCCGATCCAATCCCAGTAAGAATAAAATACCAAGCCAGAACCCAGCTACAGCAGGGAAGAAAGACCATTGCCCCATGTCTGATGCCTGTTCCATGGCAGGGAGCAGCAGACTCCATATGGAAGCCGCCACCATAACCCCTGCCGCAAAACCGGTAAGCGCACGCTGAACCAGTTCACTCAAATTGTTCCGCATAAAAAAGACGCAGGCGCGCCGAGCGTCGTCCCGGCAAAGGGGATCAGCAGCCCTTGCCATAATTCAAAAGGCATATCTTCTCACCCTCATCTATTTTCTTTTAAACAGGGAAAAACCTTGTTTTTCGTAAGGTTCACAACGAATATCCAACACCTTGTACCCGCATTCTTCCACAGCATGTTTCAGCAGCTGCGTGTCAACGGGGTCTTGTATAAGCAGTTCCGTAATCCCTTTTCTATGAGAAGAAGCCACTTTCTTAACAGAAAATACTTTTCTGATCGCATCGTTTATATGGGCCTCACACATTCCGCAGGACATTCCATCGATTTTCATTGTTATTTTTATCATCATTCGATCCTCACATAGTTATCGCAGGCTAACCGCGACAAATAAAAAATAGTTAGTTAATTCTAACTAATTGATTTTACCATACCATGTTTCATTTTGTCAAGATACTGTGCTAAAGTGTTTTCGGATAAAGACAAAGCCACACTCAAAAAACAGCCGTGTTTTGCGTGCGGCATTTGCCTGTCATCCGGTTTGTTTCCGCATTAGAAAATCACACTATGCCAGCGTCCAGTTCTGGCTTTCTGTCTGTAATTTTACCATGCGGGTATAGATACCGTCTTGCCGGAGCAGGGTATCCGGATCGCCCTCTTCCGCCACCATACCATCGGAAAGCACGACGATTTTATCCGCACCGGCTACCGTGCGCATCCGGTGTGCGATCACCAGAACAGTTTTGTCTTTGATCAGCCGTGACAGAGCTGTCTGTATCAGCGTTTCATTCTCCACATCCAGAGAGGCTGTAGCTTCGTCAAGAAGGATGATCGGCGCGTTCTTTAAGAAGGCACGGGCAATAGAGATACGCTGGCGTTCTCCGCCGGAGAGCTCACAACCGTTTTCGCCTATGTTAGTATTCCATTTATCAGGAAGCTTCTCGGCAAATTCATCCACATTGGCAAGCCGTGCCGCAGCCAGAACCTCCTCATCTGTGGCGTCTTTGTTGCCAATACGGATATTTTCCAGTATGGTGTTGTCAAACAGGGTAACATCCTGAAACACAATGGAATAAAGAGAAAGCAGCGTTTCCGGATCCACTTTCGAGACATCCATACCGCCTACCGTAATTTTTCCCCGGCTCACATCCCAAAACCGGGCTGCCAGACGGGAGACCGTTGTTTTGCCGCCGCCGGAGGGGCCCACCAGCGCGGTTACTTCTCCCTGCTTGGCAGTAAAGCTTACATCCTTTAAAACCGTTTCTCCGGTGTTGTAGGCAAACCCAACATGGTCAAAGGTAATATCGTATCCTTTATTGGAAAGGCTGTTTTTGCCCTGCTGAATGGGATGGTCAAGGATTTCATTCATACGGGCGATATTTGTCCGGGTGGAAATTACCGCCGCCAGATTCTGCAGCGCACCCTGCAAGGGATCATAGAGCCGGGAAACCACCAGCAGGAACAGAAAGAAGGTCAAAATATCCAAACTGCCCTGCATCAACAAAACAGAGCCTGCAAGCGCGACCGTGGCAATCCCGAGCTTTAACACAAGGGAGGCGGATACAACAAAGGCCGCCAAACCGAACTCATTGAGAATGGAGCGGTGTTCCACTGCGCGGATCTTCTTTTCCAACCCTTTGAGGTATTCTTTTTCAGCGTTGTTGGCTTTCAGATCCTGTACCGTTTCGATGCACTCCTGAATCCCGTCCGCGCAGGCCATTTTCGCATCCATGGACTTCTGATTGAAACCTTCCTGTACCTTTGCGGAAAAACCTACAATGGCAAACGCCACCGGCATTACCCAAAGAGCCGCCAGCGCCATACGCCAGTCATAGAAGAACAGGCTGACGGCAATCAAAACCGTAGAGATGATGGATCCGGCAAGCTCCGGGATAAAGTGGGAAAAGCTCTGCTCTAAAAAGGTGCAGTCCGCCATAATGGTGCTGGTAAGATCCGCAAGGTCTTTCTTTCCGAAGAAGGAGAGGGGGATTTTCCGCAGCCGTTCCGCCAATGTAATACGGCGCACGCCGCTTTCCGTATAGGTGGCAAAATAGGTGGCGTTATACTGGAAGTAGGTTGTCAGCAGGATCAATCCCACACAGAGAATACAGCCTACAATATAGAAGGGCAACCGGCTTTCCGGAACACCGCCGTTCATCAGATCGCTCACCATGCAGTACAGCAGCCCAACAGGGAACATAAAAGAGATATTTTGCAGAACGCAGGCGAAGCAACCCTTGATTAAATCCTTTGCGCCCTGTTCGGACAAGGCATATCTTTTTTGCAGACGTCTGATCATCTTACTGTACCTCCTTTTGGACTTTCCACTGAACGGAAGTCTGATAGTTCTTCCACATCCGAGCGAAGAGACCGCCTCTTTCCATCAGCTCACGGCTGGAACCGCTCTCTGCGATTTGCCCGCCTTTTACAACGTAAATCTGATCTGCACCGGCCACCGTGGAAAGCCTGTGGGCAATCATAATGACCGTTTTGCCCTGAGACAGCTTGGAAAAAGCCGCCTGTACTCTGGTTTCATTGTCGGGATCCGCAAAAGCTGTGGCTTCATCCAGAATAATGATGGGGGTATTTTTCAGCATCACGCGGGCAATGGCAATCCGCTGCTGCTCGCCGCCGGAAAGATAGACACCCTTGGTGCCGATCACCGTATCCATACCATCCGGCAGTTTTTCAAGGATATCGTCGCACTGGGCATTTTTTAGGGCAGCCATGACTTCCTCCCGGGTAGCTTCCGGTTTGCCCAGACGCACATTCTCAAAGATGGAAGCTTTGATCAGTCGGCTGTTCTGGAACACAAAGGAAACCGTGTTCATCAGTTCTTCCTTCGGAATATTACGGACGTCCACGCCGCCTACCCTTACAGTACCGCTTTGAGGATCGAAGAAGCGGGAAATCAGATTTGCCAGCGTGGTTTTTCCACCGCCGGACGGTCCCACAAAAGCGACTGTCTGCCCGGCAGGAATAGAAATAGATATGCCCTTTAAAACCTCCTTTTCTCCGTCATAGCTGAAATGCACCTGTTCAAGCTCTACAGAGCCGTCTTTCGGATGTTTGGGATGAGCTGTTTCTTTCAGCGGCTCCAAATTCAGAACGCTGTCAATCCGCTGTAAAGCATCGTCCACGATCATAGCGTTTTCGCTCTGGAACATAATTCGTGTGAGCGTCACGGAAATGATCGGCGTAATGATGATATAGAATACCAGATTGAGTAAAAATTCTGTCGTGACCTGATCCTGCGTAAACAACAAGGCTCCTGCGATCAAGAAGACAAATACGCCGTTGATAGCTGCGGTATAGAACATCATCGGCGTGCGCAGCTGCTTGGTATAGGCGATCACCCATACTTTATAACGGTCAATGGAGTCTTTGAATTTCTTAAAGGAAAAGATGGTTTGGCCAAAGGTTTTTACCACCGGAATACCTCGGACATACTCTACCGCTTCATTGGACATATCATCCAGCGCATTCTGGTATTCCTTCATCTTCTGCTGCATTTCCTTTCCGGTCATCGCCATCATAATGAGAAAGCCCAGAAGTACCGGCGCCAGGCTCAAAAGACCCAGTCTCCAGTCAAACACAAACAGCAGAACCAGAAGACCGCAGGGGGTTGCGAGGGCGTTCGCACGGTCCGGGAGCTGGTGCGCCAGATAGGTTTCCGTAGCGGCGCTGGATTCATTAACGATTTTGCGCAGCTTACCGCTGCCAAAATGTTCCGCAAATCCCAGGGGGAGTTTTACGATATGGTTCATGGACTGCAAACGCAAATTGGTGGCAATGCGAAATGCGCCCAGATGGGAGCACATCAGCCCGGCGATGTACACCAGTACCGCAATGACCGCAAACATCACTGCCATCCAGCCGTTGTAGGTCAGATTCTGCGCACGGCTGAAATCCGGAGCGACTTCCAGCACTTCACGCATGACCTGCCAGATAAAATAATAAGGCACGAGTGCGATCAATGCGCTGATTGCGGAGAGGATCCAGGACGCATAGGTCAGATATCGGTAACTTCCCGCAATCGTGAGCAGGCGCGATAAATTAGATTGTTTTTTCAAGAGAATTCCTCCTTTACATTTCATTTATGATACAGAGGACAATGATTTGTCCTTCTTATATCTAATTTAGTTAGTTTAAGCTAACTGCAAGTCAAAAATTATAGGGCGTTATTGCCCCATAATTTTCATCCATCCTGCGGTGTAAAAGGCCCGCATTTCCTTTACATAGTTTTCCGCATCGGGAAGCGGCATTTCATGGATAACAAGTTCAAAAAACGTATGAAACATCCCGGTGATCAAAATATGCTCCAGAGTTGGGTCAAGCGGCGGGGAGGGTCTGCCTAATTCCGCCAGCACTCTTTGATAAGCGTGTGTCCCCTCCACTTCAATTTCCACCATCTCATCAATCAGCCCAGAAAAGCGGGTCCCTTCGGAACAACAAAGAATGAGCTTACATTCCTCTAAATGCTGATAGGCATAATGCAGCATATCAAACATGCATACCCCTGATATATCGCCCATCACTTCCGGCTGCTGTTCATGGGGCAGGTCGGCAAATTGCTTCTGAGCGTCCTTAAAACGATCAATCAAGTACTGATAATGCTCGCCAACCAGTGCCTCAAAGAGTTCTTCTTTGCTTTTATAATAACCGTAAAAGGCTCCCAGCGTCTTGCCCAAAGATTTGACGATATTCCGCAGGGAAGCGTCCTTGTAGCCTTTTTGCAAAAACTCCGCCTTTGCCGCCTCATGGATTTGATCCAAGGTTGTCAGATTCTCATCTATGGTACACACCTCCCTAAAAAATATAGCGGTGCTATATATCACTGCTATATTATAGCTGCCCGTAAGCTGAATGTCAAGTGCTTCTGCATTTTTTATGGATGAATAAAAAGAGAGAAACCACACAAAGGTTTCTCTCTTTTGGTTGTCCGGCTATATACAGCAGTCATTATCCTGTTTCGGTTTCGGCAGAGCACTCATACTACGCAGGCTGACGCCAAGCGTAGAAAGATTGTGCAGTGCGGCCGATGCTGCAGGAGGTAAAATTCCTGCCAATCCCAAGCCTATCAGCGTCCCGTTAAATCCGATGACAAACCGATAATTTGAGTGAATTCTCGCCATCAAAGCCATTGCAATGCGACGCAGCTTAACAAGCTCCCAAAGACTGTCCGCCGCAATGGTAATATCAGCAATTTCTCTGGCAATCGCCGCACCGTCACTGATGGCAATTCCCGCATCCGCTTCTGAAAGGGCGGGAGAGTCGTTGATACCATCTCCGACCATTAAAACAATATGTCCTTTTTGGCGCAAATCGGCTACAAATTTTGCTTTATCCGCAGGAAGAACCTCAGCGCAGAATGCGTCAACCCCTAAGCGGTTTGCAACCGCAGATGCCGTCCGATAGCTGTCGCCTGTCAGCATAACTGTTTTTTCAATCCCCAAAGCACGCAGTGCTGTCAACACTTCTTTGGCTTCACTGCGCAGCGGATCGGAAATACAAATCACCGCCGCAAGCTCTCCGCCGATCGCCAAATATAAATGAGAATATTCTTCGGGAAGATGATCAAATCGCTCCTGTTCATTCAGCGGAATAGTTACCCCCTCATCTTCAAAAATAAAGTGAGCGCTTCCGATCAATACCTTCTCTTCATTCACCGTACTGGCAATTCCGTGAGCCACTATGTATTCTACCTTGGAATGAAATTCTTCATGGGATAACCCTCTGCACTGCGCTTCTTGTACTACGGCGTTTGCAATAGAATGGGGGAAATGTTCCTCTAAACAGGCTGCAAGACGCAGCATATCCGACTCATCTCGTCCTCCGAAAGTTATAATTTGTGCAACCCTGGGACAAGCGTGTGTCAATGTGCCTGTTTTATCAAATATAATGGTATCCGCAGCTGCCACCGCTTCTAAGAACTTGCCGCCTTTTACAGTGATATGTTCTTTTCCGGCTTCCCGCATGGCAGAAAGTACCGCCAGCGGCATGGAAAATTTTAACGCACAGGAAAAATCCACCATGAGCACTGATAAAGCTCGCAGAATATTGCGTGTCAGCAGAAAGCTCAAGATACTGCCGGCAAAGGTATACGGAACCAATTTATCTGCAAGGTTAGCCGCTTTGCTTTCGACCGCCGATTTCATCTGTTCGGATTTTTCGATCATGGTTACAATTTGATCATATCGGCTCGAGCCCATCACCTGTTTTACTTCCAGTATGCACTCGCCCTCTTCTACAACGGTACCGGCATACACGGTGTTTCCCGGGTGTTTTACGACCGGTACAGACTCTCCAGTCAAAGAAGCCTGATTGACTGTGACTTCCCCCTCGGCTAAGATACCGTCCATAGGAATCATACTCCCGGTACGAATCACGATTTTGTCACCTGGGCGGATATCTGATACTGCTGTCAGAATTTCTGATTCCGGTGTCTTCAGCCATACCCGATCCACATTCAGGGCCATACAGCGAGCAAGGTCTTCCATTGATTTTTTTCTGGTCCATTCTTCTAACAGTTCGCCCAGTTCCAACAGAAACATGACAGTTCCTGCTGTTCCGAAATCTTTCCTGAATACAGAAATTCCGATGGACAGTGCGTCCAGCACATCTACCTTCAGTTTTCCTCTCAAAATGCATCGGATTCCCCTTTTCAAAAAAGGGAGCATATGCCATACAATTCGTGCAATGCGCAGCGGCTTCGGCAAAAAGAGCATAGACGCTGCTTTCAGTACCACTTTTCCGACCAGCTTTTCCTGAAATTTACGGTTTAATTCACGGCTGCTGTGCAGTGGCAAAGTGATTTGTGATTGCGCTTCCTGCAAGTTGAACTCACGGATAGCCGCCAGCACTTCCTTACGTGACCCGGAGTATTGCAGAATCACACACCCGGTGCGTTCATGGACAGTTACTTGTGTGATCCATGATTTCTTTTGAAACCAATTTTCCAGCACATCCGCTTCCTGCAAAGTCATTTTTTTCTGACTGATTCGAAAACGGATACGCCCTTTGCTTTCGTGTAAAATAATTGCCTTCATTTGTCGCTTCTCCTTCATAAAAAAAGAGCCGTATCAACGGCTCTTTTCTGTTACTCTTCCTCAGAAGTTTCAAGTTGTGCGGCTGCCGCTTCTTCCGCTTCTTTTGCAGCTCTTTCTTCATTCAGATCCTTGGCAGAAGCTAAAATATCCGATGCATTTTCCTGTACGGTTGTAACAGTCTCCATAACATAATCCTTCATACGCAATCCTGCGGCTGTTGCGTGAACATATGCTTTTTTAGCGTCTTTGCTGGACAGCAGTTTAATTCCAACCGATCCAAAAAGCGCGCCCCCCACAAAAAGAGCCAATTTATTGTATAAACTCATATAGAATCTTCCTTTCCGTTATTTTCTTTTGTATCCTGTAATCATTACCATGAGCAGGCAGATCACGGCTCCCCATGCCCAAAAACGGTGCTGTTTCAACCAGATCCCTCCTTCATAGATTTTGTCTAATTATTATAACAACTTTAGCTAAATCATTCTTTTGGAAACAGACAAAAATCAACGGAATCAGACCTATTTCGATATTGTCTCGGTGTACAGGTATAACATTTTTTAAAAACCACATTGAATTGACTCAAACTGGAGTACCCGACAGCCTGTGCAATTTCAAGAATTGTCATAGAGGTATAACAAAGAAGCTCAGCCGCTTTTTCCATTCGTTTTTGCAGCAGCCAGTTATGGACAGGCTGATCATAGACACTGCGGAAATATTTTTTGAAGGTAGTAGGGGATAGATAAAACCGGCGACATAAACTGTCAATAGTCAGTTTTTCATCTAAATGGAGTTCCATATAGGAACAAACGCTCCTTAAACGATCATGGACTGAGCCGTTCTTTTGCAACATTTCTACCTGTTGTACTTGTATCATTTTTTGACTCAGTAAATATAACAGCTCAATGCATTTCCACACACAATAATAATCCTGTTCTGTATCATCCAGAATATTTAAAACGGAAAACAGTGAAAATACCCACGGATTCCCCTTGATCAGAAACCCTCCGTTCATTTGCTCTGCATACTGCAAAGCCAAATGAATATCCAAATTCCAATTTCCGATTATTTTGGTTATAGCACAAAGACTATTTTGAATTTTTGGAATTTCCACTGACAAAAGAAATCCCGATGTTTCTTTCTCTGTGTCAGATAAGAAAACGCAAACTTTCTCAGAGACGCAGACAATTTCCTGCTGATGAGCATAAACTGCCTGTCCGTTCAATAACCGAATTCTTATTTTACCAGTAGAGCAAAAGATAAAATTTAAGCACTTTTCAGGTGTATCCGGCAATTTATTAGTATAAAAGCAATCGGAACAAGAGGAAACATGAAAGCGAAACAATTTCATTCCGTCGATATTAAAATTGCACCCTGATTTTGTCAAAACAGCCTTTTTAAATGATTCGCTCATCATGTTCCCCTCCTTCCCGTTATACCAATTTATTACAACAAAACATGCAGAGGGCATACTTGTTTTCAATGCCCTCTGCAAAATGTGATTATCTAATTACACCAAAGCTGCGCCCAGTGCATTGCATTCTGCAACGGTTGCTTCGTCAGGTGCTTCATTACAGATAACGCTATCGCAAGCTAAAACAGCACCGTCTAAAGTACAGGTTTCTTCCCAGTTGCGCATCCATTCGCCGTCTCCCCAGCCGTACGAGCCGAACAAGGCAATTTTTTTACCTGACAATTTGCTCTCGCACGAAGAAAACATCGGCTCAAATTCAGTTTCCTCCAGCTGTTCTGCTCCCATCGAGGGGCACCCGAACGCAATAGCATCAAACTGATCCATCATGGAAGAATCAAATTCTGAAGCTGTAAACATCACTGCTTCTGCGCCTTTTTCTTTGGCTCCCGACACAACAGCCTGCGCCATTGCTTCTGTGTTTCCCGTACCGCTCCAATAAACCACTGCAATTTTACTCATAAAATTTTCAACCTTTCTTATATTAGTCAAACAGCTACCGTGAGCCGTTCAATAGACTTTCCCTGCATATAACACCGACAATATGTATTTGTGCATTTTTTATATCGCTCAAAGGTTTTTTTCGCTTTTTCCTCATCGCCGTACACCTTCCAGCATCCTACATATTTGTAACCGCGGGCTTGATTTTGAATAAATCCCAAAACATCTTCCGGAGGATATCCCAAAAACAATCCGATTTCATGAGGAAAATCCGCACAGGAATTTAGTCTTGAAATTAAATTTCGAATCAAACACTTCGGAGAATTAACACAATACCCGCACTCTGTCAGAATCGTACGCGCTACATCATTTTCGAGATCTTTTGAAAGCTTTGACGGTCTGTACAAATAAATTAACGCGCAATTCTTCTGATACCTCAGCAGCAGAACACGAATCCCTTTTCCTCTGAACAAAGCATTCAATCTGCGCATCGTCTTGCGCAGTTCCGATGAATCCTTGAAATGATAAGTAAACATATTACCTGTTTTCATTCCGGCAAGGGTCGGAGCACAATGTCTGATAATCATTTCGTCAGGCAAGGAATCTCCTCCTTTTTACGCATGTTCATTTAAAATACTGCGCAAGGCCGAAGCCGAACTGGTGTGACAGCGCACAATCTTAATATCTTTCCCTTTTGTTTCATTCAAGGTAGAGCGAACCATTTTATGAGAAACAGTTCCTGTAAACAGCACCAATAAATCTGGTGATCCTATTCCTTTCAGGGCTCCGTCCGTTTTTGGGAAAACCTTGGATTTACAATGATACTCATCACAGATTTCCTTATAACGGCGAACCATACATTCATTTCCGCCCACAATGACCACGCTCATACCCTTCACCTCTTATTAGGTTAGCTAAAGCTAACTGAAAGATGTTTTTTTCACCGCTCCTGCGGTGTTGTTAATATAGTAGCAAATTAAACCGCCACTTTCAGCTCCAAAAAGGTTGTATATAATCCAAACCGACCAAAACTTTATAAAACAGACATCACTACATAACCTAGTTTTTCTATCTGATTTATGATAGAAGTGTCATCTCCCGGAGTTTCATACTCCACCAAAACCTGATTCTTTTTCAGGTTTACCGTTGCAGAAACTCCCGCAATACAGTTAACGGATTCTTCAATTCGGTTTTTACAATGTTCACAGTGCATACCGTTCACATAAAATGTTTTTTTCTCAATCACCGTTTTCAGCTTTTTCTTCTTCGGCTTGTATCCGCCTCCAGAACAGCACCCGCCTTTACCTTTCAATCGCTTGATTGTTGCACGCAGCGCAACCAACACAATGATTACTAACAGCACAACAACAATTATATTTTCCATCATATAACCTCCTTAGATTGAAGCTGTATCCGATATATTTCTTCTTTTGCAGACAGATCTGTATTTTACCGGAGAGAGTCCCTTTGCTGATTTAAAAGCACTTGCAAATTTGCTTGCATTTTCATATCCATGCTTACTCGCAATTTCAATCACACTTTCCTCAGTGTGTTCCAGCATATATGCTGCCGATTCCATTTTATGCGCTTTCAAAAAGGCATAAAACGGAATCCCGTATACCTGTTTGAATGCATTTTTGATTTTGGTCGAGGAAATCTCAAAATATGAGGAAACTTCATCTAAAGTAATCCTTTCATCCATATTCGCAGTAAGGTATTCACAAACCTCTTTGGCGAGTTTCATTTGATAAGGAGAGACCCCTTGACACAAAAGCTCATCGCTTTCTAAATGGAACACACTTAAAAAAAGCATCAGCTCCAAAATTTTAATTTTAAAATAAGGCAGCCTGATATCCTGCGGAACGGTGTACAACTCTGCAAAAATATGTTCAACGGAAGCATTTGACCGGGTGATAAAGCATGGTTGAAAGCCGCTGAATTTTTGTTTTATCCTTTCGGGCTGTACCGAAACATCTTCCAAAAAACAAGACAAGCATTTCGGAGCTTGATCCACATCAATATGAATCGTAATACCATGATAGTGTTCTAACGGGAAATACATCACATCAGTCAACGGAATTTCCTGTGCAATCAGCAGATCGCCGGGAGAAACATAATAATAATGATCTCCGGCTTTACATTCCATTCTTCCTTCACGGCAATGGATGATCTCTAAAAAATTTTTGCCTGCAGTTTGACAAATTCCCAGCGAGGATTCCTTTGCATGAATATTATGATAAAACAGCCGGATTCCCGGAAAAACATCATATCCGGTTGTGTTAGAATGATGTAAACTATTCAACCTATCCATCTTTTAAATACCTGCTTCCTTCGGAAAGAGACAGGCAAGTTTTTCTTCAGATAAATTTGCCAGAAAATAACAAATTGCTGTTTCTTCTATGTTGTCACATAGCTCTGAATGAAATAGCCGCTTATTCAATTCCATACTGTACTTTTCATATTCCAAAGCCTTTCCCATTCCATCATCAGTGAGTACAATATGTTTACCACAATCTCTCTTTACATACTGCACCTGCTCAAAAAAATCCATCATACGATGCACACTGGCTTTTGAAACTTTTAGTTCCCTGGCAATATCTGCTCCGCGTACACTTCCTTGCCTCTCATATAATCTCTTTATCGCAATCAAATATCGTATCTGAGAAGCAGTTAATTCCGCATGCTTTTTCATACACAGCTCTCCTAGCATTTAAAAGCAAATGCGGGGCGCGGTTCTATGTCCGCACCCCGCATCATTTGCTTTTATTGTTTCTAATCCTTTTTCCGGTGATCGCATTTTCCTTTTGAAGCACACTGTTTTGCATAAGGACAGCCAATACAGCCTTCTCCGCGTTTTTTTGCTTTATAAAGATAAACCAGAATGCTTCCCACGATCACCGCAAGAATCAAAAGGATAATCAAATTTTCCATTATGATTTGCTTGCAGCATACGCTTTGCCTGCATTATCCAAAGCATATTCTGTTTTCAGCTTTTTATTAGTATTGCGGATCAAACCGATGATAACAGCCGCAAACACAGCCACTGCCGCAAGTCCTGCAAGAGCTGCGCCTACATTCAAGGTTTCCGGAGCCGTGATAAGGGTTCCGATGGTATAAACCGCATAACCTACGGTATAGCCGACGCCCAGCTGCAAGCCGATTGCGCCCCAAACCCATTTGCTGCTCTTCATTTCGGAGTTCATCGCACCGATTGCCGCAAAGCAAGGCGGTGTGTAAAGGTTAAACATCAGGTAAGCAAGCGCTGCCACCTTGGTGATGGCGATAATGCTTGCAGCCTCTGCACCTGCACCCTCAATCAAAGCGAGTTCATCGGCATCAATCAGGTTTTCCAGTCCTACAAAGCAAACGGCCAAAGTACCGACTACATTTTCCTTTGCGATAAAGCCGGTAACCGCTGCCGCCGCAAGCTGCCAGGACAGAACACCCACAATCGGAACCAAAAGATAGGCAAACGGAGCGGCGATAGAAGCGAGGATTGAGGAATCAGATGTTTCTGCAACGCCGAAGCTCCAGTTAAATGTCTGCATAATCTGAACAGCTGTGTTACACAAAAGGATAATAGTAGCAGCTTTTACGATGTACGCCCATCCGCGGCTGCACATTGCTTTGAAAGCAAACCAAAGGGACGGTGCTTTGTATTCCGGCAATTCAATGATAAAGAAGGATTTTCTGTTTTTGTAACCTGCGATTTTGTTTACCAGCAATGCGCCCAGGAAAATAAGTACGATACCGGACAGATACATGGTCGCGCTTACCCAGCCTGCATTGTCAAAAAAGGCACCTGCAAACAAAGCGATGACCGGGATCTTCGCACCACACGGCATAAACGGAGCCAGCATTGCAGTCGCTCTGCGTTCACGATCATTACGGATGGTACGGCTTGCCATAATACCAGGAACTGCACAGCCGATAGTGATAACAAACGGGATAACGGATTTACCGGAAAGACCAACCTTTTTAAAGATTGGGTCAAGTACCACTGCCACACGCGACATATATCCGCAGTCTTCCAAAATAGCGATGAGGAAGTACATGACCATAACCAGCGGCAGGAATCCTACAACAGCGATCACACCGCCGATCACGCCGTCTACCAGCAATGCGGAAAGAAGTGGGTTCGCTCCTTCTAGCAAGCCTCCAACCCATCCCTGGAACATTTCAAGCAGGGGAACCAATCCGGGAATAAAGGTTCCGTTCGGCAGTTCTACGCCTTCTGCAATCCAGGTGCCCAGATAAGTCTGGGAAATTTCAAATACCAAGAACATGACAACGGCGAAAATCGGAATGCCCAGCCATTTGTTAGTCAAAACCTTATCGATTTTATCGTTGAGGTTTTTATCCTTGGTTAATACCTTACGGGTTTCTACTTCTTTCACAATACCATTGACAAAATCAAAGCGCTTGCGGTCTGCAGCCTCTACTGCCTTTTTATCGGTCAGGTCGATATTTCCCTGATGGAACGGAGCTGTTTGATCCGTACCGACCTGAGCCGCCGCCTGCGTTACCACCGCTTTTAAACCTTCTGCAGAAATAGATACTGTTTCTACAACAGGGCAACCCAACTTCTCGGAAAGCTTTTCAGCGTCAATCTTAGTTTCTTTCTTTTTGTTGACATCGCTTTTGTTCAGCGCTACCACAACGGGAATCCCAAGTTCCAGCAACTGTGTGGTAAAGAACAGACTTCTGCTCAAGTTGGTGGAGTCAACAATATTGATGATGACATCCGGATTCTCTTTTTTGACATAGGAGCTTGTGATGCTTTCCTCGCTGGTAAACGGGGACATGGAATATGCACCCGGCAGGTCAACAGCAATCAACTGCTCTCCCCCTGCGTAATAGCTCTTTTTAATAGGATACTCTTTCTTTTCTACTGTAACTCCTGCCCAGTTTCCGACTTTTTCATTTCGGCCTGTCAGCGCGTTATACATGGTGGTTTTACCCGAATTCGGGTTACCTGTCAACGCAATTCTCATAGCGGTTCCTCCTCAGATTTTGTCCATGATTTTATGTATAATTAGCATACGCTAACCAACAAACAAAAAAATATATCAACCGCTGCAGATGCATTATACAATAATAGCATCTGCCAGTTGATGATCAATGTTATATCTGCCATCCTTGATAGAAACGACGCATCCGCCTTTGAGATGAGATACAACGGTAATCGATTCCCCTGTATAACACCCCAAGGAAAACAAAAAGGCATCCATTTCTTCATCTTCGGTTTCAATTGCCTTTATGATATATTCGGTTCCCTCAACCGCTTCTCTTAAGGTCATCTTAAATTACACTCCTAATCATCCGAATAGAACAACTTTATGGCGTTAGCGAAAGCTAACTTGATCGGCTTAAATAAGGTTAGCGACTGCTAACCATTTGACAGTATACTCTATATTTTTTGTTTTGTCAAGCTAAACTTTAAAAACTATTATTTTTCATGATTATCATTTAAATATAAACGTCCTGCTTGAATCAAATGTCATTTTATGATATAATATCATAATTCACTAAAAGGAGTTTTTATTATGCATTTACAAGAATCCGGTGAAATGTATTTGGAAACGATCTATATCCTAACCAAAAAGAATCACGATGTCCGCTCGCTGGATGTCGCGGAATATATGAATTTTTCCAAACCAAGTGTCAGCAGAGCAGTTGGCTTGTTAAAGCAAGGGGAATACATTACGGTAGATCAGGAAGGGTATCTGCATCTCACTGCTATGGGAGAGGAAATTGCAGCTAAAATGTACGAGCGGCACACGCTTTTAACGGAATTTTTAATACGGCTAGGTGTCGACCGCGAAACTGCTTCAGCAGACGCCTGTAAAATCGAACATGACATCAGTGACAAATCTTTTGAAGCGATTAAACGACATGTCAACGAAAAGAAAGCTGTATCATTCGAATAAGTATAATTATGCGAAAACCAGAGGCGTTTATTTGCGCCTCTGGTTTGCTTTAGTGCCTTTAGGCAGTTGAGCAGAGCGAAACAGACAACCACCCGCTATGCGGG
>ERZ791934.1950-NODE-1950-length-15923-cov-2.757941_pt1 | contig 15923 bp, 8 predicted proteins | sample MGYA00510125_ERZ791934 | MGnify/ENA primary metagenome ERZ791934 (study PRJEB30046, sample SAMN00993240) | human gut metagenome | study: EMG produced TPA metagenomics assembly of the A metagenome-wide association study of gut microbiota in type 2...
AGGCACGGAAAAAGCCGCGCCTGCGCCGGCGGCATGGAAAAGGCAAAGCGGACTAGGCAGTGTCAGTTCCGGCTTGTCACTCAATTTCCAGGCCAGCGGGCTGGACTGCTCTGCCACTGATTTCAGAATCGCCGGCAGCTTTTTAATCGCGGTACGGTACACCTCTGCCTGCTGTAAATCGCCCTGCCGAATACAATTTTCCATTGCGCGGCGAAGCAGATTGAAATAGTCGATGTATTCCGCCAGCGTATAACGCGCAATAGAGATAGACTTTTGCTTATATTCCATCATCTTTGGATAATCCCCGTGGCTCGCACTCGCAAGCGCCTTTGCATCATAAGCAAGCGGGATCTGCTCGTTATGTGCCAAAATCTCATCTGCTATCCGCTCCGCCTCCTGCGCGGAAGATGCTTTTGCTAACAGAACGGTTTGAGATGCCGTATACTGCGGGTATAGCTCGACTGCTGTCCTATCATCACCGCGGTAGGCCACAAACAGCGCGCATCCAAAATAGACACAAACGATTGCCAGCAGGCCGGACGCCCCGCACAAAATATGTTTGATTGTCGGCTTGATCAGGAATTGCTTTTCTTTTTCAGCTTCACTGTCCAGTGTCATCAAAAGCACAAAGAATACACTCAAAAACTGTAAATCAAAATCAAGCAAAATATGCGCACTGATGACAACTAGCAAAAGCCTTTGTTGAAACCCAATCCGTTTTGAAAAAAAGCCTCGCACGAGTGCTACAAAAAAGGCAGCCGCTGGAATCCAGCCGATATCCAATAGCATTTGCAAATAGTCGTTGTGAATAAACTTTACGATATAAGCCCCCGTCTGAAAGCTTGGCTGCAGATAATAATAGCCAAGGTATCCAAGTCCAAACGGATGTCTGAGGATGACCGGCAGCGCATCCCAATAATATAGAAGCCGCCCTAACAACGTACTTGAGGATAGAGAGGTTGTCAAAAACCGACCCAGTGTCTGCACATTTCCGGTGATGACAACAAACAGGATGCTGGCGGCAGTCAAAACGCCCGCAATTCCCAACAAGGGCCAGCGAAGCTGCTTTTGCCGAATGCATACTACAACAATAACAATCAATAGCAGAAAGAAGACCGTCCTGCTGCCTGTAGCGAAAATGCCAAACAGCAATACAGCAATCCCGATCAGCCTTTGCCAGAGGGCATGCTGCTCAAATGCAAGGACAACGATCCCCAGCAGCAAAAAGAGGGCAAACGTATTGGAATACTGAAAAAATCCGCCCAACCTGTTATAAGATGTTTTATCATATAAATTTATATTTTGATTTTAAAAAAAAAGAGGTAGAGAAAAAGCAACTTAATCTGTTTTCTTTTCCTGATGACCTTTACGAAAGTTTCCAGAATGACATTAAAAGATTTAATTCTTTCTTTGAAAAGATTAATGATGAATAAATATGCGAATTTGCTTAACGAATGTGTATATTTATAAGATTCTATTTTTGAAAATGTTTGGATCGCGTATTGTCCGCAATAATTCATTTTCTTTTTTGAAATACAGAGACAATGAAAAAGCCCACAAACCTTGATTAAACTAGGTTTGTGGGCTTTTTAAATAAAAGTTAAATTGTCCGCAATATTTTGAAAATTCTTTGAAAACTACATTTTGTGTCCGCAATATTTCCGCTAAGAAAAGCTATATTTACGTGATTCTTTGGTTTCTATCGTTGCGGACAAAACTACATTTTGCACGGTCATCAACACCGTCGCTTCCGAAAGGCAGCTGTAGAGATACTGCTTTTGAAAGCATTGCAGTACCTGCGGAGCCGTAACATACCGGGATAGCCCGAACGATTGGTTTAAAAGGGCGCATACTGCGGCATAATCCTTCGGTTCCATTGGGCGGTATTGAATGCCGTCGCCTAAATCCTCTTTCTTTTGGCACTCCCCCGCCCATTCGAAGCCTTTCTTTGCAACGATAACCGCGATGATTTCATTGATAACAGCGGCGGCGGCAATGGTGCCTTGAATGATCTTAGCACTCTCCGGCGCGGGGCCGGATAAAACGGAAACCGCAATCCCGGTAAAAACCAGGGATACGCCTGAATGGGGCAGCAGCGTCAGGCCGAGATAATTTCGGACGGTTTTAGGGGAACGTGTGATGGCTGCGCCAAAAAACGCACCGCAATACTTGCCCAAAGCACGGGATACAATGTAGACCACCGTGAACAGCCCCGCACCTAAAATCAAATGATAATCCAACGGCGCGCCTAAATTCAGGATCACGACGATCAGGGCGAAGCCGAGAACCGGACGGAAGGAGCGCATGATCTGATCCAGCCGTTCTTCTGAAACCATATTGGAAAAAGTGGCGGAGAAGGCCATTCCGATCAGCATAAAGTTGAGCATCGGGCGCGGCAGAAGCGCGTTACACAGAAAGCCCACGCCGGAGGCGAAAAGAATCGTCAGGAGCAGCAGAAGCAGCGTAACGGGAGCGCTCCGCTCCTTTTTTAAAAGGAAGCCTGATAAAAGCCCCGTCAGCACGCCAATAACCAATGGCAGCAGCACGATCAGCGCGATGAGATAAGCTGGAAGTGCACCGGCGGACAGCATGCCCGCCACCAGAGCGACAACCGTAAAAAAGACGATGCAGCCCACAATATCATCCAGCGCCGCCATGGGGATCAGCGCTGCTGTCACCGGGCCATGGGTTTGGAATTCACGCACAATGGAAAGCGCGGGCGCGGGGGCAGTTGCCAGCGCAATTCCGCCAAACAGAAAGGCCAAATACAGCGGTAGGTGAAGAAAATAAAAAACGAGCCCGAAAACCAGCGACACCAGCAAAAACGTGCCGAGCGACTGGGTAAGTGTTGTAACGACGATGGCCCTGCCGGATTTTTTGATTTTCTTCCAGACGAGCTCTGTCCCGATCATCAGGCCAACCGCGCATTCCAGCACATGAACGAAGCTCTGATACCAAACGGCATCCAGAATCGCCTGGTTCAGCAGGGAGAGCGCGTGCGGTCCAAGCAGCATCCCCCCCCCCAGCAGCCAGCCTAAAATCGCGGGCAGCTTTAGCTTTGCCACCAGCTTACCAACCACCCACGCCGCAATAACAGCGGCGAAAAAGCGAATGAGCAGCAGGATCATTTCAAAAGCATCCCCCTTTCAACCGTGCCGTAAAGCATAAAATCCAGCATCTTTGCGAGCTTCTTCTCATGCTCCGTGATCAGTTTGCTAAAATCCTGCCCCGCCTTGGCCATGCCGCTAAAATAACCATTAAAGAGTTCCATCATCAGCTCGTAATACTCCATCGCGTCGGCCTCCGTCACGCCCTCTCGCAGCTTCATCCGAGAGAGAATCACATGAAACGTCTGCCGATTGAAGCAGTCAAACGCTTCCCTGCTCTTTTTGATCTGCTCTGCCAATCCTTCCGGAGGCTGTAGCACCGCCTCAAAAAACAGACGTGCGTAAAGTGGATTCCGGGCAAAATACTGAAAGCGCAGTTCCAGATATGTTTCAATTTCTGCAATGGCATGGGGCTGCAAATAGGAAATCAGCTCGGAAAAGCAACGCTCCACACAAATCAGATAGAGTTCATCTTTTCCAGCAAAATTGTGATAGAGCAGGCCTTTGGGAATGTGATAATGGGTACAGATGGCATTGACGGTTGTGCGCAAATAGCCCTTTTCCCCAAACTCCTGCATCGCGGCATTCAGGATTCGCGCTTTCGTTCGCTCAGTTTTTTCTTGTTTTTTCATTTCGGACACCTTTTTCATTTATTGACCAGTTGGTCTATTTTATTATATACAGGATCAGTGGATTGGTCAACAACAAAATTGCTTTTTCAAATTCACGATATAAGATAAAAAACAGCACAGCAATCCGACAGAATTGCATTCGTTTTGACGCCTCCATGCAAAACGCCGGAATAACCGATAGCGGTCATTCCGGCGGCAAAGTTACGAAGTGGCAAATTCATTTAAAGATTTGAAAACTGGAGTTTCTCCGTGTTCCATTGCGCCTGATCCTGCCCCTCAAGTGTGCCGGGCTCATCACAGGCTGTGCTCACATGTTCAAGCCCCGCTCGGCAACCGTGACTTCCTCTGCACGCAGAAGCCGCAGGGAAACGGCGCCGGGCTTCATCTCAATTTCATGATACACATTCCCCACACCGTGCCGCGCAGCAGGCGCCGCTTTGATCAGCAGCTCGCCATAGCGCGCAATTTCACAGCGGTATTCGCGCAGGCACATCACAAATTCCCCATCCGTGTTGAAATAGTCATTGAGCAGCTTTTTGCCGCCGAACACCTGCAAATTCAACCCCGTAAAGGCGAAGGTGAGCTTCACGTCGAACCGTTCCTTTAACAGCTGGCGGTCGATTTTCAGGCGGTAGTAGCGGCGCTTCCCGTGGGAATATAAATAATAGCCATAGGGCAGCGGCACTTGTGAGGTTTCCTCCAAGGTGACGAGGCTCGACAGATCCTTGCGTGCAATCTCCTTCGTTTCCCCATCCACGGATAAATAGCCTTCCGTAGCTTCACACCAGATGGTGTGTCCGTCTGTATAGACAGAGCCTTTGGCAAAAACCACATGATCCCCGATGAGATGGAACTGCATCGCTTTTGCTTTGGATAAAACAATCACCTGCACATTGCCCTTTTTAAACCCGACGGTATCAACCGGGAGCTGTGTAACCTTGCCGTTTACAGACAGGCAGGGCGTAACCCCCGCGATCTCCATAAAATAGCAAACGGTTTGCTCCCCCTGAGCCACCTTTGCAATGGGCTGGGCTAACACATAATCAAAGTCCACCCCCGCCATGGACAGATGAAAGGGGTAAAAGAACAGAGCTCCCGCCTTAATATCCACCGGCGGAAGGGAAAACTGCTTTTCTCCATTTTCTCCGCAGGTAATTTGTACACGGACATCATGAAAATCCGGAAATGGCAGCCCGCGCTCATAGGCAGAAACAAAAAAGTAACCAGAGCCATTCTCATCCATGCGCACAGAGCAGGATGGGCGCGAGATGTCCATTGCACCGGCGCGCTTTTCCCTGGGAAAGAACGCCTGCTTCACTGCCACCCGCTCATCAAACCGGTTGATGAACAGGTGCAGGAGCCGCAGCCGGTCGCCGTGCGGGCGGCACTCCCCCCACCTGCTGACCGGGGCCTGAAAATCATAATCAATGATTGGATAATTATTCGGGTACCCTGTTCTGCGGCTTTCCTGCATCAGCCGGTCATTTGGATTTCTCCCGCCGTGATACATATAATAGCCGATCCAGTTCATCCCCGATGCAAAACGGGTAAAGCCCGCCCCGTAGCCGTCGTTTTCATAAATGATCGGGCGGCGGTGCTGGGTGACCTGGTTGCCCGGGCCAAGCTCGCAGGAAGCATAAGGGAAATCGCCAAACCCGGATTCGTTGCCTGTTTGGATCTCATGCAAATCCCCGCCGATTTCCGCTTCGGTTTTGGCCGCCGATATTTCAAACCGGTTTGCCGGCACGAGCGGCTTCCTGTTCTGCGTCCACGGGGCTTCCGGGTAACCGCCAAACATCGGTAAAAACGCTTGATCCGGCGTGTTGGTGGGCCATGCCGTCATGGTAAAGAATGGCGTTTGAAAGCCTGCCTGCTCCGCGAGCTTGCGCAGCGTGTGAATATGAGAAATATTTCCTCCGTATTCATTCTCGAGCTGCACGCCAAGCACCGTTTCGCCGTCGAAATAGGGCCTGATCTCCGCTGCGAGCCGCTTCCAGTAGCGCTCCACACACTGCAAATACCGGGGCGCGTCGCACCGCTTTCGCGGCATTCTGTTCACATAGCGCGGAAAGCCGCCATATACCACCTCGCCATGGCACCAGGGGGCCGATGCGCAACACGCAAGGCAGGCCGTTTTTCCGGCAGAGGGATAAAAAGTGGGCAATATCCTTATCCCCACTAAAATCGAACACCCCTTCCTCCGGCTCGTGATAGTTCCAAAACACATAGGTGGAAACCATCGTGATCCCCGTATCCTTCATCTTGAGCAGCTCCCGCTCCCACATTTCCCGCGGCAGGCGGCTGAAATGCAGCTCGCCCGCGATGGGTAAAAACGGCTTGCCGTCTCTGGTGAAATACAGGTTATTCGCGCCATAGCGGCTGGAATGATTGCCAAAATGAAAGCCCATCTCCCGGGCCTTCTTTGGCACACAATCAAAATGAAACTCCAGCATTCTGTCAATCTCCTTTCTTGCTTATCTAAACCAATTTCGGTCAGGCGGCCTATGCCGTTCCATCTGGAGTGCAAGGGCCTCCCCCCGATTGGAGTGGGCCATTGGCATTTTCATCATCATGCATTTGGTATAATCAAAATGGAAGGCATACGCCTGTTGCTCGTTCATCGGCTCCCTCCGTTCCCGCTTATCAGCCACGCTTGGCAAACCCGAACCCTGCGCAGATGCAAGCGTTTTAGCCAAATCGCAAACTTTTACAGAATTCTTGATTTGACTTCTTTTTATGGACATTATACAATATCCAAAAGGGCAAACCTTTCAAAAAACAATTTGAAACCTTCGAAATCCTGCCATAAAATGAGGATGGAATTATGAAATCCGATGAAACCGGCGTTTTAAACACATCCGATCTGTATTTTTCATCGCCGTCACCAACGGCCAAGAGGCTTTATTACTATCCCATCAGCGCGGGGTACTTTTACTGCACGGCAAATTATCATTTGATCCGTAAAAATTACAACAGCCTATTGATTACGCATATCATCAATGGACAATTTACTTTTATTGCCAACGAGCGTCACATCACTGCGAAACAGGGCGATACCGTCCTGCTGGATTGTTTTCATCCGCATGAATATTATACCAATGATAGCTTTGAATCCATCTGGGTTCATTTTAATGGGCCGGACTGCCTCGATTGGTATCACGAAATCATCCGTAATGAAGGGAATTTGATCCAATGCGGCAATCCGGAGCAAATTGCGGATTTGATCTTTCGCCTGTATGACGGCATTCGCATGGAAGATACCGCGCCCGAAATTGATTTGTCACTGAATCTTTACCGGCTGCTGGCGGAGTTTTCCCACCCGCTGCACAACGAAGAAAACAACATCCGCTACGAGGCAAATATCCGCGACGCCAAGCGGTATGTTAGCGAGCATCTCAATCAAACCATTCGGGTTGGAGATCTTGCGCACGCGGCTCATATGAGCCCCTCTCACTTCTCCCGGATTTTCAAACAGCAGACCGGTTTCTCCCCCTACGACTATGTGCTGGTTTCCCGGCTGAACCGTGCAAAAGAATACTTGCAAAAAACAAACATGACTGTCTCCGAAATTGCATATGAGGTCGGCTTTAACAGCGATACAAACTTCATCTTCTTTTTCAAAAGCAATACGGGGATTTCCCCCGCTAAATTCCGCAAGCTAAAATTCTGATAAAACCCACACCCGGGCAAGGCTTTTGAAGGCCTTACCCGGGTGTATTTTAGGATTCATAACATCGTGCAAAACGGGAGGCGTACCTGCTGAAAACAGGCGTTCATCCACGCCACTCCACTGCATCCTCCATGCTTTTTCTCGGTCTGGCGGGCGGAGCCTCATCCGCATAGCCCACCGCCATCGCTGCAAGCAGTTCCCCACCGGAACCCAGCCATTCACACAGCTCCGGGTAGGCAAAATAGGTATCGCAAATCCACAGGCTGCCAAGCCCCAGCTTTGTAGCTGCCAGCGCCATATTTTCAACCGCAGCACCGACAGACTGCGCGTTGCATGTTTCAAACACCCGCTCTTCCAGCGTCAGGGCGGCGTGAAGGTCGATGCCAATCGGGTTCACAATAAAAATCAGCACGGGAGCCTGCCGCATGATGCCCAGCGTATGCGCGGCCCCGCCGAGAAAACACGCGCTGTTCGGGAGAAGCGGGCAGATTTTTTCCCGCTCCAGGCCCCGTTCCATCGCATGGAGCGCCGCTTCCTTCGCCACCCCGGCTGCCACGATGAAACGCCATGGCTGCCGGTTTTTTGAGGAGGGGGCAAGCAGGCCCGCCTGCAAAATTTCTTCTACCATATATTTCGGAACCGGCCGCTCCAAATATTTGCGGATGCTCCGTCTTTCCCTGATCTCCGGCAGCATGGCAGCATCTCCTCTCCCGTTTCATGCAAACACAGCCGATGGAACCAGTCATTTGTGCTGTTCCACCTTCTCCAACTTCTCCCGCTTCTCCATCGGTTTGATATAGCGCATCAGGTATTTTTCCGAAATGGCCAACAGCGGATACATCACTGCGGTGACCAGCACACCCTTTACCGCGTTGAGCGCCGTGGCTCCGCCCACCGCTGTAAGCAGCACGGCCCCCGTCAGCTCTGTATGCAGGAAATAGCGGAAAAACAGCGGTGCGATCAGGTAATTCCCCGCCGCGCCGATTGCAATCATAATGAGCGATGCGATCACGCCCGCCAGCGTCAGGCAGGCGGCCCGGGAGTGGAACCGGCCTGAAAAGCGTTTATAAAACAAGGCAAACGGCACCACATAGGCACACCCCACCAGCAGGTTCATCAAATTGCCGAAGCCCATCTGTGAGCCGATCCCGCGCACGAGCAGTTCTAGGAGGTTTTTGATGAGCTCCACCACAACGCCGACGCCGGGCGACAGCAAGGCCCCCGCAAGCGCGGCCGGCACATCGCCGAAATCGAGCTTCAGGTGCTGAAGCCCTGGGATGGGGGCGAAGATCGGAAATTCCAGCATCATCAGGACGAATGCGATCGCCGACAGCAGGCTGATGAGCACGAGGCGGACGGTTTTCTTTTGCATAGCAGACAACTCCTTTTTTCCGCTGTCAACGAAAAAGCCCTGTATCCGCAGATACAGGGCGCTCAGACGCAAAAATGACTGCGCCGCTTCTTTCATCCGGACTGTGACCGTCGGCTCCGGGATCGCACCGGAATCGGCCTGATAGCTTTCGCCATCGGCTCGCGGGCTCAGAGCGTTCTGCTCCATTACCGCCGGTGGGGAATTGCACCCCGCCCCGAAGACAGCAATTTAGTTTATCTCTATTGTATGCACACAATTGCAATTTGTCAACATCGGGATGAAAAATTTTTCCGCTCTCTTCGCTCTCTGGCCTTTGCCCTCCTAGGCGTTATCGCCTGCCTCCAGCTGCTCCTGTAGCTTCTCCCACTGCGGATATAAGCGCTCCTGCTCTTCATGCAGGGCGGCGAGCTGCTGCGTCAATTCCAGCACCTTGGCATAATCCGCCGCAATTTCAGGCTGCTCAAGCTGTGCGTTCAGCGCTGTAATTTCCTCATCCATCCGGGCAATCTCCTCTTCACAGCGGGCAATGCGCCCGGCGAGCCTGCGGCGCTCGCTTTCTCGCTCCTTGCGCAGCTTATAGTCATTCTGCTTCGGCTTTGCCTGCGCCGCTTTTTGCGCGGGTGGCCGCTTCTCCAACGCCTGCACATAATCATCATCCCCGCCGAGGTATTCTTTCACCCCATCGTGCGTCAGGTGGAGCACACGATTTGCGATCTTATTGATGAAATAGCGGTCGTGGGATACGATCAGCATGGTGCCCTCATAGCCCGCAAGCGCATCTTCCAACGCCTCGCGCGAAGAAATATCCAAGTGGTTGGTCGGCTCATCCAGCAATAAAAGGTTTGCCCCGGAGAGCATCAGCCTGAGCAGCGCCGTGCGCGCCTTCTCTCCACCGCTCAAATCCCGCACCAGCTTATATACATCGTCTCCCTGGAAGAGAAACGCAGCTAAGGCGGAACGTACTTCTGTCTGCGTCATCGCGGGGTAGGCATCCCAAATCTCAGCGAGTACTGTTTTCTCCGGATGCAGGCCGCCGAGGCCCTGGTCAAAATAGCCGATCTGCACATTCGTCCCAAAGGTGAAGCGTCCGGCGTCCGCCGGTGTTTTGCCCAATAGCACACGCAATAGCGTCGTTTTGCCGCAGCCGTTCGGCCCGAGGAGGAAAGCGCGGTCGCCGCGCCGGATATGCAGCTCCACATTGGCAAACAGCTGCTTTTCTTCAAACGATTTTTTCAGCCCGGAGGCCAAAATCACATCATTCCCGCTGACCATACGCGGCTGGAAGACAAAGCGAAGGCCCTCGAGTTCGGATTCAGGCACTTCCAGCTCCGCTTTCATGCGCCCGAGCATCTTCTCCTTGCTTTCAGCGGTACGGATACTCTTTTCTCGATTCCACTGCCGCTGCTGCGCAATAATGCCCTCAATCCGCTTGATCTCCCGCATAGAATTCTCATAGTGCTTTTGCTGCACCTCGCGCTCCTGTTTTTTAAATTGCTGATATTCCGTATAATTCCCTTTAAACAGTTTCACGCGCCCGTGCTCCATCTCCATGGTGCGGTTGGTAACGCGGTCGAGGAAATAGCGGTCATGCGAAATAATTAGCGCCGCGCCTGTGAAATCGCGCAGGAACCCCTCCAGCCACTCCACGCTCTCAATATCCAGGTGGTTGGTCGGCTCGTCGAGCAGCAAAAGATTGGCCCCTGACAGCAGGAGCTTGCCGAGGCTGAGCTTTGATTTTTGTCCGCCGCTGAGATTGCCGCAGGGCTGGCTGAACTCTTTTTCCGCAAAACCGAGCCCCATCAGCGCCGCACGGGTTCGGCTGCGGTAGGTGAGGCCGCCCATGCGGTCAAACCGCTCGTTCAGGGCCTGCTGCCGATCGATCAGCGCATTGAGGCTCCCCTCCCCCAATTCCAGCAGGCGGATCGTTTCATTCAGCTCCCGCTCAACCTGCATCACATCCTGAAAAACGGAAAGCATTTCATCATAGATGCTTCGCGCTTCGTCCGCACAGGCATGCTGCTCCAAATAGCCGACGCGCGCCTGCTTGGAGAGGAAGGCCTCGCCTGACGTTGGCTCCAGCTCCCCCGTAATCAGGCGGAACAGCGTGGTTTTACCCGCGCCGTTCACGCCGATCAGGCCGATCCGGTCATGCTCGCCTACCTCAAAGGATACGTTGTCAAACAGCTTTTTTTCACCAAAGCTGATACTCAAATTGTATGCGTGTAAATATGCCATCGATTATAACACCATTTTCATTTCAAACTGACTGTTATCATAGCATGTTTCCGCCATCCAGGCAAGGAGCAGGCCAAAAAGCAAAGCAGCGCAATGCATCACTGCACTACGCTGCTTCTTTTTTCATGCCAGATTAGCGTGATTGCTGCAAAGCGCTTTTGCTTTTGTTATGCAAGCGCCAACAGGTCCACCGTCTGTGTTTTGCCCTCAATCTTCGTGCTGAACACAGCCTTCAGTAGATACTTGCTGACGGTGATATAGGTTTCTGGCCTGCCGTTCTGGATATCCAGGCGGTATGCGTTGGCCGCAGAAGCGCTGATCACAGTCTTCAGAGAACCGCAACCGGCAAGCTTTGCCCAGTCGATCGCCTTGAGGGTGATCGTCGCGGTGGCGGCGGAACCGATATCAAAGCTGAACGTCTTTCCGTCGATCATGGCGTTGATGCCGTCGGCCGTGAGATCAAGACTATCCAGATCAATCCCATTATCGTGCAAAATGCCACTGACCATAGAACTCATGCAATCCAGCAGCGCGTGCACCTGAGTATGAAGGGCACCGCTGTTGATGGCGCGTGCCGCGCGCGGCATCAGGTCAAGCAGGGTGTTCAGCGGGTTTTTCATCAAATCTTCCACCAGGTTGACAATCGGCGTCAGCAGGGCGCTAAACGTCACATCATATGTACCAAACCGCTGCGCGTAGGGTAGCGCCTGATCGGCAGCATCTGCAGCATTATACAGGGCGGTAAATTTCCCAGAGGAGATCACGCCCTTCAGGCCGAGGCTCTCAAAGATCGGGATGATCCGCTCATACGCACCATAAACATAGTCGCCCTTGCTGTTGTTGATGTTTTTCATGGTAAACACAAGGCTGACCATACTGCCCAATGGGCGGAAGAGCGTAATAAGCGCATCGCGGAAGCCTTCCTTATCGCCATCCTGGAAGCCCCAGTCGCCATTCGCAAAGGTGATGGTATCATAGCCTTCAAAGGTATTGTTCTCTGCTACAAGCGCCGCGATCTTCTCCCGCGCGCCGGTGAACTTCTCTTCCGGAATCATAGCGGTGAACCCAGAAGGAAGCATCTTGGATATTGCGCTAGGTCCATAAATTGTAATCCCCTCCAGATAAGGAGCGAGCACACCGAAAAGCTTGAGCAGAAGGCTCATATTCTGATTGCTGAAGAAGGAATATTTCGCAACGCTCTTCAACGAGCCGTTTGCATTGTAGGCAAGCGCCGTTTTGAGCAGAGCGGCAAGCAGCGCGTCCGTCGCGGCGATATTAGCGCTCAGCAGGGGGCGCATGCCCGGCACCTTCAGCTCCCACACATAGGTGGGGCGATAGGCGGCGATTTCGTCCTCAAACATATCGCGAGACGGCACCAGCGGGCCGATCGGCTCATACATATTTTGGATCGTATTATACTTTTCCATGATCTCGTCGGAAACCTGACTCCTCAAGCTGGAGGGCAGTGCATTGTATGCCGCCAGCGTTTCCGCAACCACGTCGTTGTTCACTTCGTCAAATTTGATGCCCGCAATATAGGCTTCAAATTCAAGAACCTTCGCGTAATCCGCATAGTCCTTACACTGCTGATAGAGCTTATTGACATAGACAGAAGAGGTTGTATAGCCGTTGTAGGCGTTTGTGGCAACATAATGGAATGCATAAATGCTTCCAAAAATATCGCTGATCGCCAGCTGTTCGTTTTCATTCAGCTTATCATACGCTGCCACAGCGGCTTCCGGTTGGGTGGAATCCTTCGTCTCATTAAACGCGATGCACGCCAGCCGCATCTGCTCGATCACCTGCGGGGCAGCGCCGGCCTTCAACTCAGTGGCGTAGGAGGCTGCTTCTGCAATTCCCTTGCTGTAATTCACGTTCAGATGATTCTTAATCGCCGCATCTGCATCGCAATAGGCCTTCATCGCTGCAAGATATTCCTCGTTTTCCACGCCGCCCTCATAATTCTTCTTATCGGGCTTTTCCGGCAATACCGTTTCGCAAGGGTCAATCGCCTCATAGTAATTGCCCAGCATCTTGGCAAGCTCCAAGGCGCGCGTGCCCCGCTTGGAATAATCATAATAGAAGCCATAGCCAGAGTAGATACCCTCTGCATACATGCGCACCAATTCCGGCGCTGCCTTATAGGCCTCCACATAATCCAGCAGGGTTTGCCGCTCTTTTTCCTCCGTGAACTTGGTGGAAGTGCCCAGCTTTACGCCGGTTTCCGTGGTGCCGTGCAACGGGGCGGTCAAGGCCAGAGCCGCACTACAGGAAGCCTGCTCGCCCAAATACTGATCCAGTTTTTGAGAAGCCGCCATTACATTAGCAGCGCTGGTGCTCCCCTTCTCTACGAAAGCTTCCCTCTTCGCAACCTCTTTGAAGAGGTTGGTTGCAAGGAGCACATCCATCGCATCCTTTTCAGCCTCTGTCAGGGGTTTCCACGCGGCAATAGCAGCATCGTAAAGCGCAAGCTTTTTGTTAAAAGCAGCAAGATCTGCTTCCTTCGTGGGTGCCTTCCTAGCAATATTGGTGCTGTCCGCCTGCAGAGCGGTCAGCGCCTCCTTCGCCGCCTTGTAAGTATCGCTTGTGCCAACATCAGCAAGCTTTTCCTGAAGGTCGTCCGTCTTCGCTTCCACTGCGGCGACCGCAGTGCGCGCATACTGTGCAGCTGCTTTTCCATCCCCCGCTGCAAACACAGAGGACATGGAAGAAACAGCCATCAAACCAGCTAAGAATGCGCTCAATAGCTTTTTACACCTTTTCAACGTTTGTTTACCTCCCTTAATTGGGCGGGAAAACAGTTCGCCTGTTCAATTGCCCTCCTTTCGTCCTATCCAGAGTATCCGCATATTTTGCTCTCCCGCCTGGAGCATTTTAACTGTGTATAATCCAGATATCGGTGATGTTCATATTTAATATAAAACGTTTTCGTTATTTGGTCAATCGGTATATAAAATTGAAAATAATCGGTATTTTTTATATGTATAATATTGCATAGCAAAACCCCCTGTAGCGGATGCTACAGGGGGTTTTGCTTATTTCATGCCGTTACGGCATGGCTATCAAATTACTTCTGCCAATCATAGTTATAGAACCGCACCTTGATTGGTTTGGAAGTCACGGTGTTGCCGTAAACATCCTCCACCGTCACCTGAATCCAGCAGGAGCGGGGGCCTACGCCGTAGATTGCGCGGATGAGGGTCGTTTCGGAATCCGGCGATTCAATGGTCGCTTGCTGATCCTTCGCGGACCAATTCGCATAGCTCCACTTCACGCTCTTGATCTCAACGCCTTCATTCGTCTGAACGCCGACCTGAACGGGTACATCGTTCCATCTCTTCGTCCACGGAACCTTAACGTACAGAACTTCGCCGTTCACCGCAGTGCCATTTTGTGCAATTGCAACGCTCTCCAGCTTCGCGGAGTGGTTCACTGCAAGGTAAGCATCCGTCAAAGCGGTGTAAGCCGCGTTTACTTTCTGCTGGGATGCATAGGTGTTGTCCAAGGCAGCCTGAGCATCCTCAAGCGCTACCGTAAGGGTAGTCCACTGCTCTGCCGTCATGTCAGCCTCTGTGAGGCCAGCATTCTGCACCCTTTGGACGATCTCTTCCAGCTGCGCTTTATTCGCGCGAACGTGAACGACACAGCTGACCTCGAAGCCACCATCAACCGATGTGGCGGTAATCATCGCATTGCCGGGGGCAACCGCGGTGACAACGCCGTTTTCTACTGTGGCAACATTCTCATTAGAGGATGCCCAGACGACATCCTTATTCTTTGCGGTGCTCGGCTTGAGGGAAACGGTGAGCTTCGTTGTTTCGCCCTCATAAACCGTCGCTTCCGTGCGGTCGATCGAAATATCGGTCACCTTCCGCTGGAAGAGTGCGACGAGGCGCTCAAAGAACTTTACGAGACCATTCATCCCCACGCCGTCGCCCGTGACGAAGCCGAGGGTAATCATATCCAGAATCTTATCTGCCCAAGTGGCAAGGTTTACAAGATCTTCATTGCCGCTGTCATAGAGCTTCTGGAACACAGCGTTCCACCGCTCATTGAAATCCTTGAGCGCGCCGATGGCGCCATCCGTGGTCTGATCTGCGCCCTTGAAAATCGTGTAGGCGGCGCTGAGGATCTTATCCACGCCGTTGTCTTCCTTATACATCTTCGCAAAGGTATTCAGCACGTCGCGCAGGCCCTTCTTGAGATCCTCGCTCATGCCCATCTTGTTGGCGATCAGGTCGGCCACGATGTTGATGTTATCCTCATAGAACGCAAGCTCCACAACGTTGCGCAGAATCACGGTGACGAAATCCGCCTGGTCGATGTTTTCGAGACGGTACGCCTTCTCGCCGGACTTGGATGAATACGGCGTGACCGTGCCCACTGTGAGCATGTTGAAGTCATAGAGGAACGGGATCTTCAGGTTGATCGGCTCGCCGTCGATCTCAAGGCCTGCCAGCGCATCAATGATGATCTGTGTCAGGTCAAGATTGAGGCTGAATTCAAGGTCGTAAACCGGGCGGACAGTGTCGAGCAGGACAAAGATTGCCTGCGCGGTGTTTTCAACACAGACCTGAAGGCCGCCGTTATTGATGAAATAGAGAATATTCGGCAGGATCTCAAAGACTTTGTTCACCGGATCGGTATAGATCTCCTCAAGCAGGTTGAGCACCGGCGTGAGGATCGCGCTGAGCGCAACGCTGCTATCTTCCTTGACTGCCGCGGCATAGTCATCATACGACATGATATCGTCCGGGTTGCAGCCGAGGCTTTCGAGGATCGGGATGACGCCGGTCTTGTAGCCCGGGTAGCCATTAGCCTTCACCGCGCCGAGAACCTCCAGATCCTGATCCGCGAGAACGGTTGCGAGGATCGGCGTGAACGGCGTGAGCGCCTTGGTCAGCGCC
>ERZ791934.1954-NODE-1954-length-15835-cov-5.775095_pt1 | contig 15835 bp, 19 predicted proteins | sample MGYA00510125_ERZ791934 | MGnify/ENA primary metagenome ERZ791934 (study PRJEB30046, sample SAMN00993240) | human gut metagenome | study: EMG produced TPA metagenomics assembly of the A metagenome-wide association study of gut microbiota in type 2...
AGTTCAGTCGTTTGCAAAATGCTCATAAAGAACACCATCCTTTCTTTTTGATAAATCCATTATAACGACCAAACCTCACAGAAATGTCACAGCCAGCATAATAAATTGCCCTGAAATGTCACAATCCTGTGACATTTCAAAAAAACAGGTTATTCATGGGGAAGAAAAACGGAGAATGTTGAACCTGTTCCTACTTGAGAAGTTACTTGTATATAACCGTTCTGTAAGCTAATAATTTCCCTTGCAAGATACAACCCAATGCCGATTCCCTCTATATCGTGGACATCTTCTTCCCGATAAAAGCGCCTAAAAATTGCTCCTTGCTGGTTTTCGGGAATACCTTTGCCGGTATCGGTAATGCTGACTTTCAGGTGCATTTCCCAGCTTTCAACGCAAACACGAATAGAACCGTACTCCGGCGTGTACTTAACTGCATTATCCAATATGTTAAATAAGGCTTCTGCTGTCCATTTGCGGTCATGGGAAACAACCAATGTTTCCGGGCAGTTTACTTCAACTTGTATGTGCTTTCTTTCAGCGTTCAGAAAAATACCGCCCAGCGCCATAGCAAGAGTATCATAGATAGGCTGCTGTTTCTTTTCAAGTGAGATAACGCCAGTTTCAAGTCGGGAAGTTTTTATCATAGCCTGCATTAAGAAATCCAGTTTATCAAGCTGTGTGCCACTGGCAAGTAGAAATTCCCGCTGTTTATCCGGTGGCACTTCTTGTTCTAATAAGGTGGCATTTATCATTTTTAAGTTTGCTATCGGTGTCTTTACCTGATGAGAAATATCGGAAATTAACTCCTGTAAGTCAGCTCGTTCACTGGCAACGCTGTTTTTGCTTTCCTGCATAACCTCATAAAGACGCACCAGCCGATGATTGATTTTATAAAATAGGTTTTCTTCTTCGGCAACCTGTGATACATCTATTTTTCCATTCATCATTTCGTCTAAGGTGCAGCAAAGCATTTCAGAAAACAAAGTCAGCTTTCGCCGTATCAGTATCACAAAAGCAGTAACACAAAGTAGAAAAAGCAGACCAAAAGCCATGCTACAAAATACCACAGACATTTCTTTGGTCAGGATATATAGAACCGAAAACATGACCACTGATAAAAGTAAAATGGTAGTTGCCAGTATTATGCAGACTTTATTTAAGGAGAGTTTTTTTGAAATCATTTTTGCGCTCCTCCAATCCACATATAGCCCATACCGTAAACGGTTTTGATGTAGGAATGCTGGTTCGTTTCAATTTTACTGCGGATGCGGCTGATCGTTGTGGTTAGTGCGTGTTCATCCACATAATTTTCATCTACATCCCACAGCTTTTCAAGCAATACCTGACGTGTCAGGACAGTTTGAGAATTTCTTGTCAGCACTTTTAATAAACGATATTCCAACGATGTAAGGGTAATCGGCTGTCCTGCGAGACAGGCTGATAATTCGGAAAAATTGATATACAAATTCCCGTCATCGTAGAAATCGCCGCCGGATTGTGCTGAAATGCGGTTCAGTAAAGCAGATACTTTCTTTTGGAACACGCTGATAGGAAAGGGCTTTGTTACATAATCATCTGCGCCCAATTCAAATCCTTTCAGCATATCGCTTTCCATATCATTTGCGGTTAGAAAAATCACGGCGGTATCAGGACGGCGTTCTTTTACCTCATGGCATATATCAAACCCGTTCCCATCTGGCAGATTGACATCCAAAACGATTAAATCATAATCCTGTTTTTCAAGAAATCTTATGGCAACAGCCTTTGACATAGCCCCATCCACGGAATATCCGACAGCCGACAGATTATAGCTTAATGTCTTATTCAAAAGCTGGTCATCTTCAACAACCAGTATTCGCATAGTATCACATCCTTTTTCTTTTTATAGTATCAGCAAAATGTCACAGAAACCTCACAACGAGAAAAAAATTTAATATTCTGTCAGTTCCACAATTACATTACTCTGCTGATACAGCCAGTCCGTAAATTCTTTCGGGCTGGCTGTTCCTGTTTTTACAGCCTTTTTTCTCTGTAAGGCTTCTTTCTTAAAGTCGGAAAAGGCAGCCTGTATTTTTTCCAGACGGTCAGCCGGAAAGCCTGCGGTATTTTTTGCCCGGTTTATTTTGTTGCGCCAGTTCTGGCATTCATTTTTATAAAGCAGGTCATAGTTATTTTCTCTTGCCCTCTCGTCAAATTCCCGTTTGTTCTGAAGCGCCTGTGCTTTGCGGCACTTGTCGCTGCACAGCTCATACCGCTGGCTCTTTGCCAGAAAATATTTCCCGCAGACCTTGCACTGCCGGAAGCAAAGCCCCCAGTCATTCAGCCGGTTCAAATAATAGGTAATCAACGGGTAGAGGGACGCATAGGCAGACACACATTCTTCTGTGCGCCGGTTGTCCGGGAACCAGAGGTCAAGCCGGGTATCTTCTGACGGTGCGCCTTTGAAATAAAGGCTGCCAGCTTGAAAATGTTTCGGTTTTCCTGTCTCCCTGTCAAAGCTCATGGCTTCGTTATGGAATACCCCGGTCAGGCTGCTCATTTTATCCATGAAGCGGTCACAGGCAGCGTTACGGTCACGGGGTTCTCTGGCAAGCAGATAGCTGTTCCAGATACGGAACGCTACATACATTTTCAGAGGATCGTTGCTAAGATATTTTCCCCAGAGAAATTCGCTTGCCGCCTGCTCCAGCTCCGGCTGTTTCCATCTGTTGGAGTGGAGGGCTTGCCGCAGCGGAGAAAGCCCATATAAGTTCCAATCTCTGTCCGTGTCATGCTCAAAGTTTATCAAAAAAGTTCCCAGTGGGCGTGTCATATCACAAAGCACCTCTGCGTTTTGGCTCCCGTTCAGCCGGAAGCGGATCTGCTGTTCTTCCCCAATCAAAATCCGCTCTTTCATTTTCTTCCTGTCCAGCGTCAGGACAAACAAAATCCTCTCAAAACATGGCTCATGCCGTATAAACTGATTCTCCATCCCTATCCCCTGCCTTTGTTTATGGTAATTATATAATTCGGTTATATCTGTTACACTCATGGTATCGCAGAAGCATTGTTTTGTCAAGGATAGTCCGCTATGATGATTGCAGTTGGTAATTTCGTGCCACACAGTACCTTGACAAGTGAATGACCGTCCAAAAGGGATATGACCGGCAGGAGAAGTGACGCATCCGGCGCACCAATGCAGGGAAACACCGCAGGAATGGGGCAGGAAAACGGCTTTTGGGGAGAACGGCAGCAGGAAGCATTTTAACCTATTTGATTTATGGGAGGAACAGAATGAACGATAAAAAGAGATTGAACAGCTACGAGGATTTACCGCTGGTTCTGGATGTGGCGGACATTCAGCGGATTATGGGAATTTCAAGAGCGAGCGCCTATGAGCTGGTACACACACCCGGCTTTCCGGCGTTCCGCAGGGGCAGGCTTATCAAGGTCAGCAAAATTGCTTTCTTTGAATGGATGGCAAAAGGCTCCGAAACCGTACCGGGAAGCGACAAATAAGCGTGAGGTATCATTCCCTGACTGCAATACTGCCGTACTTTCCAAAGGGGCATACAGAGGGAAAAAACCTTAAAAATAATACCGAGACGCTACACCAAAACAGCCTATCTGCGTACATCAGATAGAAACGGAGAAAGGAGCCGGTTATGGCAAGAATGAGTAACAAGCGACGGCTGGAATGGTCTTTCTTCTTAAATGACCGCAGCCGTATCACTTACAACGAATTGTGCCGGAAATGCCAGCACGAATGTAAACAGAGCTTCCGGGCGGTTGTGGTTGACTGCCCGAAGTATCTTTCCAAGCGTTCCAAGAAAAAGGACAAGACTGCCGGAAACGGCAAAATCCCTTAGGAACTAAGGGCGCACTTCTATACATAGTCTAAAGACCATGTATCGTGCGTCCTGCGGAGCTTACCTCTGCCGCTGATAAAATCAGCAATCCGAGGTCTGCGTTCGCTTCGCTCCGACAAGGTGGCTACACCCCCTTGCGCCGCTAAAGCGGCTATCCCCTGTGTACCCGCCAAAAAGAGAAATCCGCTTTGCGTTTTTCCCTTTTCATCGGGTTTTATAGAAGCACTGACACACGGACTGTCTGCGGATGGTCTTTCTTTATCTTATAAGCAAAGGATGTGAGAACACGGAAAAATCTTTGGAACAGTTGAAGCAGGAATATGAAAAAAACACTGTCCTGCTGGAACGGGAAAAACGGAAAATGCAGCGTTTGAAAAACCGGCAGGCGTATCTGGAAAGCGGTTCCCGGAAACAGAGGACGCACCGGCTGATTACCCGTGGGGCAGCCGTTGAGAGCATTGCACTACAGACAAAGGAGCTATCCGAAGCGGAATTTTATTCCCTCATGGAAAACATTTTGAATCTGCCGCAGGCGGAGCATTTCATCCGGTCTGCCGCAGAGAACCACGCCCGTATTTCCGGGCAGGAGAAAGGCGGTGACTAAGGATAGCACTTTATCATTTTTCAATCGCACAGATAAAGCGCAGCGCCGGTCAGAGCGCCATTGCCAGCGCAGCCTACCGAGCCGGGGAGCGTCTTTACAGCAGCTACTATGGAGAAGTCAGCGATTACACCAAAAAGGGAGGCGTGATCGCTTCGGAAATCATGCTGCCGCCCCATGCGCCGGAAATATATCTTGACCGGGCGACCCTCTGGAATGCTGTGGAGAGCTGCGAGAAACATCCAAAAGCACAGCTTGCCTATTCCTTTGACATTGCCATGCAGAATGAATTGACGCTGGAAGAAAACATGGAGCTGGCGAGGAAGTTCGTACAGGAGCAGTTTGTGGCAAAAGGCATGATTGCCGACCTTGCTTTTCACAGCCCGGAGAAAGAGGACGGCGGCATCCCTAACCCGCATTTCCATGTGATGACAACCATGCGCCCTTTGAACCCGGATGGCACATGGGGACAAAAACAGCGGCGGGAATATCTTCTTGATGAAGATGGAAACCGAATCCGGGATAAAAATGGCGATTATATGTTTAACGCTGTCCATACAACAGACTGGCATGAGCCAGAAACGCTGGAACACTGGCGGGAGCAGTGGGCGGCTGCCGGTAATACAAAATTTGAGGAAAAAGGGCTGGATGTGCGTATCGACCACCGTTCCTATGTGCGGCAGGGGCTTGACCTGATACCTACTGTCCACGAGGGAGCTAATGTCCGGCAGATGGAAGCAAAGGGCATCCGCACCGAGAAAGGGGAACTGAACCGCTGGATTAAAGCCACCAACCGGCTCATGCAGGATGTGAGGAAGAAGATCAAAGCCCTGTTTGTCTGGATGGCAGAGGTAAAAGAAGAACTTTCCAAACCGCAGACACCGAGCCTTGCCGACCTACTGATCGCTTATTACAACCAGCGCAACGCAGGGGCATGGAGCAATAAAGCCAGAACCGGAAACTTAAAGCAGTTTGCCGAAGCCGTCAATTATCTGACGGAAAACAAGCTGCTCACATTAGAGGATTTGCAGGAGCGTCTTTCCTCTGTCAGTGAAGAATTTGAAGCATTAAGCGGCTCCATGAAAAAGAAATCTGCCCGGATAAAGGAATTGCAGGAATTGATACGGGAGGGCGAGAATTACCAGCGGCTAAAACCTGTCCATACGGAATTGAACAATATCAAGTTTAAGAAACAGAGGGAGAAATTTGAAACATCCCACGATGCGGAGTTACGGCTGTTTTATGCCGCCCGCCGTATTCTGAAAGAAAAACTGGACGGAAAACCTATTGCCCTGAAAGCATGGAAACAGGAATATGCACAGTTAAAAACAGAGTATGCCGAACTGTCTCCGCAGCACAAGCCACTCCGGGAGGAAGTCATACGGCTGCGGCAGGTGCAGAACGCCGTAGATACCGCACTGCGCCGGAGGGAGCAGCCACAGGAAGTACAGAGAAAGAAACATGAGATGGAGCTATGATATAATCGGCAGCTTTACCGCTATCGGTATTTTTATGGAGGGAGCATTTGAATGTATTTGAAGCGGTGAAACAGTCTGTTACCACCCGGCAGGCTGCTTCATTCTATGGAATCCGGGTGGGGAGAAACGGCATGGTCTGCTGTCCATTCCACAATGACCGCACGCCCAGCATGAAAGTGGACAGCCGCTTTTATTGCTTCGGCTGCAGGGCTTCCGGGGATGTGATCGACTTTGCCGCTTTGCTGCATGGATTGGGGAAGCGGGAAGCTGCGGTCAGGCTTGCGGAGGACTTCGGCGTTTCCTATGAGAAATCCGGCAATGCGCCACCAGATAGGAAGCGTCACAACAGGTCACAGCCCCGACAAAAATCAGCGGAGCAGAGATTTCAGGAAACGGAACGGTATTGTTTCCGGGTGCTATGCGATTATCTGCGCCTGCTGGAGCATTGGAAAACAGCATACGCCCCACAGCCGCAGGATGCCATCTGGCATCCTCTTTTTGTGGAAGCGTTGCAGAGGATAAGCTACACAGAATACCTTTTGGATATTTTGTTATACGGAGAAATAGAAGAAAAAGCGGCATTGATCGCCGCACAGGGAAAGGAGGTGCTGCGGCTTGAACAGCGAATTTCAGAGCTTGCCGCCGGAAACGCAGGAAGCGGTCAAAAGGACGATGGATACAATAGAGCCAGCGCAGACACCGGCAGAAATCCGGGAGACGTTAGAGGGGACGCAGAAAGGCGGCGTGAAGAACAGCATCCGAAACTGCCTGACGGTGTTCCAGCGTGACCCGCTGTTTCGTGGGGCGCTGCGCCTGAACCTTTTGACGGAGCAGATTGACATTGTGAAGCCGTTGGGCTGGGAGCGCACCAGTACCACTCTGACCGACATGGACATGAACTACCTGCTTTTGTATCTGGAAGAAAACTACGGGCTTACCAGCGAGAAAAAGGTGCAGAGCGCCATCAAGATTGTTGCCAATGAAAACCGCTACCATCCGGTCAGGGATTACCTGAACAGCCTGCAATGGGACGGCACAGAGCGCATCCGTTACGCCCTGCATCACTTTCTGGGAGCCGATACGGACGAATACACCTATGAAGCCTTAAAACTGTTCCTGATGGGAGCCATCCGGCGAGTATTCAGACCGGGGAGCAAGTTTGAGGTCATGCTTTGTCTGGTTGGTGGTCAGGGAGCCGGGAAATCTACCTTTTTCCGGCTGCTGGCAGGCAGGGACGAATGGTTTTCAGACGATTTGAAGAAGCTGGACGATGAAAATGTGTACCGCAAGCTGCAAGGGCATTGGATTATCGAGATGTCGGAGATGATTGCCACAGCCAACGCCAAGAGTATTGAGGAAATCAAGTCATTCTTAAGCCGCCAGAAAGAAACCTACAAAGTGCCGTATGAGACACACCCGGCAGACCGGCTGCGGCAATGTGTATTCGGAGGGACGACCAACCGGCAGGACTTTTTACCCCGTGACCGCACCGGCAACCGGCGCTTTCTCCCCGTGACGGTGTACCCGGAACGGGCGGAGGTTCACATACTGGATGATGAAGCGGCGGCGAGGGCGTATATCGAACAGATGTGGGCGGAAGCCATGACGGTTTACCGCAGTGGGAAGTATAAGCTGTCATTCAGCATAGAAATGAACCGATACCTGAACGCCCATCAGCAGGACTTCATGCAGGAGGACACACAAGCTGGCATGATCTACGCCTATTTGGAGGACTACACCGGTGACAGGGTATGCTCCAAGCAGCTTTATGAGGAAGCGCTGGGGAACTTAAATTCCCCGGCAGACTGGGAGACACGGGCAATCTGCGAGATTATGAATACCGGCATTGCGGGCGGCATCATACAGGGCTGGATAGCCTACAAAAGCCCGAAGCGGTATAAGAAATACGGTTCTCAAAAAGGCTGGGAGCGTGTCAACCAAGCCCCGCCGGAGGGGGACGGTTTTCAGGAAATCACGGAAGAAGAAGCCCGGAAAATGGAACTGCCATTCTGAAAAGCCACCGGTTGACAGTTTGGTTGACGCTTTGGTTGACAGCCAGTTGACGGGGAAAAGCCTGATATTTGGGGCATTTCTCTCCTCCTTTGTCAACCATGTCAACCAAGAAATCAAAGAAAAAGTAAAAAGTAATAATAGAGCGCCTATGGATTGTTTTCAAAGTCTTTTCTGCCGGTTGACACGGTTTGGTTGACACGGAGACAGTCTGCGGCTGTACACCTGCCTGACATTCCCTTGTCGGGCATATTTCATTTATGGAGGTAACTGCCTATGGCAAAAAACAAAAACGAGAGCAATAACAAAAACAGCGGCACCCTGCTTACCGAAAAAGACGGCACCCAGTATTTTGTCATGGGAAAAGTCCGTATCAAGGTATCGGAGCATTTCGCACAGGATGGGAAGCCGCTTGACAGTCTGCTGGAAGATGTTATCCAGCACGCTGCCGCCGCTTCCTGAAAAAATACGGAATAACGACTGTCAATCAGCCCACGCTTATGATATACTTGTACCAGCGAGTATTGTATAAGCGTGGGTTGTTTCTTTTAGAAGGAGGATTTTTAACCGTGAAACAACCATACAATACAACGATTTATAACACTGCACTATATTTGAGATTGAGCCGTGACGATGAATTACAGGGGGAAAGCGGCAGTATCCAGACCCAGCGCATGATGCTTAGACAGTATGCCGCAGAGCATGGGCTGACCGTTGTAGACGAGTACATTGACGACGGATGGAGTGGGACAAATTTCGAGCGTCCAAGTTTCCAAAGGATGATTGATGACATCGAGGACGGGAAAATCAACTGCGTTGTCACAAAGGACTTATCCCGTCTGGGAAGAAACTATATCCTGACTGGTCAGTACACGGAAATCTATTTCCCCAGCAAGGGAGTACGCTACATTGCCATCAATGACAATGTGGACACCATCAACGGAGAAAGCGAGCTTGCCCCGTTCTTAAACATCCTGAATGAAATGCACGCCCGACAGACCAGCAAAAAGGTCAAGGCTGCCATGCACACAAGATTTGCCAATGGCGCACACTATGGAGCCTATGCACCGCTGGGCTATGTAAAAGACCCGGACAAAAAAGGTCATCTTCTGATCGACCCGGAAACACGCTGGATTGTAGAGAAGATTTTTGACCTTGCCGTACACGGGAGGGGTGCCGCCAGCATTACACGGATTCTGGTGGAAGAAAAAGTACCTACCCCCGGCTGGCTGAACTATGAAAGATATGGGACTTTCGCCAATATCTACGCCGGTGCGCCCGCAGAAAAAGCCTATGCGTGGACGATAGCACAGGTCAAGAGCATTTTGAAAGAGGAAACCTACATCGGTCACAGTGTTCACAACAAGCAGAGCAACATTTCATTCAAGAACAAGAAAAAGGTGCGGAAGCCGCAGGAAGAATGGTATCGTGTGGAAAATACCCACGAAGCCATCATTTCCGAAGAAGTGTTCCAAAAAGTTCAGGAGCTGATTGCAAGCAGACGCAGACGACAGAAGAATGGCACAACGCAGATATTTTCCGGGCTGGTAAAATGTGCGGACTGCGGATGGTCATTGGCTTATGGTGTAAACAGCCAGAACAAAAATCCCTATGCACACTACCATTGCAGTAAGTACGGACAGGGATTACGCCAGTGTTCCATGCACTATATTCGCTATGATGTACTGTATGCCTATGTGCTTGCAAGACTGCAATACTGGTCTATGCTGGCACAGAAAGACGAGGACAAGCTGCTGAAACGGCTGCTCAATGCCAGTGACAGGGAAAGAAACTCTGCGAAGAAAAAGCAGGCTGCGGAGCTGAAAAAGGCAGAGAAGCGTAAAGCCGAAGTTGACGGGCTGTTTGCTAAAATGTATGAGGACTGGTCTGCCGGACGCATAACCGAGTATAACTTCAATATGCTGTCCGAGAAGTACCAGAACGAGCAAAAGGAGCTTGAAACAAAAATAAGACAGCTTCACGAAATGATGGAAGCCGCCGTACAGACCGCAGCGGATGCTGAAAAGTGGATTGCCCTGATGAAACAGTATGTCAACCCTGTGGAGCTGACCGCCGAACTTCTGAACACTCTAATTGAAAAAATAACCGTCCACGAAGCTGTCAAGGGCGAGGACGGAAGCCGTGAGCAGGAAGTAGAAATCTACTACCGCTTCATCGGCAAAATCGACTGACCTTTCTTTTTTACCCAACAATATCTTTAATTAAGGGAAACGGGAAGAGGGTATCCAAGCATAGATTCATTAAAGGAAATATCCAGATATTTCTCTGTGTCCATTGATGAGTTGTTATCCGGAGATCAGTTGGTTTTGATTGCGGAAAAAGAAAACAAGTCAAACCTAGGCGGTCTATGTGACTTGTTATTTGGATTTGCCGATTTGCTTTCTTTGATGCTTATTTTTCTTCCATTGTATCCCAAACCGGTTGGCGGATATATCTATTCGGTCAATCTTATTGAGTATGTAGATAAAGAAATTTGGGTTTGTACGACATATTGGGGTCTTTTTATCGCATTAACGATTGTTGGAATTGTGAAGATTTTAATGGTCAATTTCAAATTTGAAAAGGGAAAAAAGACGATTACTTTTTTATCTGTTGGGCTTAGTATTATTACTGTTTTGTTTTTGTCGATTGCGAGAGAAGCATATGCAGTAATAGTGGCTTTTCTGTTGTTACTTATAAAAGGGGGGCTGCTTTATAAACGAGCCGCAGCAGGCCGATAAGGGGTTGAGCCATACAACTTCCTGTTTGGCAGAGAGTAACGCAACAGAAAAATAAATGGAAATTTATGGAGGATACGATGCTTGAAAATATACCATCTCATTCAACTATGATGGAATTGCTTGGACAATCCTTGATTGAAGTTTGGCAAGCATTATGTTTGGCTATTGATAAAAAATACGATATGGATCGAGTATGGAATACTGGTGGTAAGCAATGGGATTACGAGTATAAATATCGCAGAGGCGGTAAAACACTTTGCTGCCTATACGCTAAAAGTAATTGCATTGGATTCATGATTATCTTTGGAAAAGATGAAAGAATAAAATTTGAAGATATAAGGGGTACTCTTTCTGACGCCGTTTGCAGGCAATATGATGAGGCAAAAACCTATCGTGACGGAAAATGGGTCATGTTTGAACCGACCAATACGGCTGATTTTGATGATTATATGAAATTGTTGGCTATCAAAAGAAAACCGAATCGGAAATAACAATTCCAGTCTGTCGGGACTTTAAACAGAGCCGAAAAATGTGATATGTGGATTAGGCATCGAGCAAATCAGCAATTTAGAGGAAATGAACATATGAAGATTTTTATCAATTATTGGAAAAATATATTTAACTACAAAGGCAAATCCAGTAAAAAGGAATTCTTGCTTGTTATTGTTTTTAATATTATTATAGCTGTCATATTAGGAGTATTAGGCGGGATATTATCAGAAATTTTATCCTACAAGCTATTCATCAGATTGCCCAATTTGTATTCCTTACTATCAATACTGCCAACAATAGCAATGTTAAAAAGAGTATTTAATATGTATAAAAATTGAGGTGCGACATGAAAAAATGGTACGACGAAGAATACGAATGGGAAATTGAGGTTATAGGCTTTCTGCGTGGAGATCATACAGAATGGTATTGCCGCAACGGTGAAGAAATTGGCGACAAGTACACTTGTACTTATGGTTGTCCAGTAAATCAAGATGGACAGGGCATTTGCTCCAAATGTATGATGGTTATGTTCCCCATTATGGAAGCCGTCCGGAGTGGCGGAGATTTAGAAAATATCGGCGGGGACGGAAAGTACACCAAGACTATTGTATGCCCTGATGGCTGTGTTATGTTTAGACTTACTGCGAAACCGACGGGAACCCCGAATTGCTTCCAGGCGAAACTTTTTGACTATCAGCAGCAATTTTAGGTATAAGAAAGAGGGATGTTTTGATGATAGATAAAAATATGATAGCCTTTTGCGGTACATATTGCGGAGTGTGCGAATGGAAAGATAAAATCGGCTGTAAGGGATGCAAGGCCAATGAAGGGCTTATGTTTTGAGGAGAATGCGATAAAGCAAAATGCTGTATGGAAAAAGGTCTTGAGCATTAGAGAGCGAAAAACAGGAATTCGATAAGGAGCTTCATATATGAAAAGGCTTTTAGTATTTACATTTGTGTTGATAAGTATTCTAACTGTCGTGGGGTGTTCTCGCGAAAATATGGAGAATACAAATACCCTTACCAATTCATTAACGCTCGGCAATCTAAATGATTATACGCCGATTGCTCTGGTTGATAATGAAATTATTTACAATTACATTCAAGATGATGTGCTGGTATTAGGCACTTTCGATATTGACACCAAAACTGAAACGGATATGATTTCGGTTAGCAATTTCTACATTTCAACTGGTATAACAGCAGTTGTTGGAGAAACGGTTTATTTACCAGTAACATTGAATACAAACGAGCACCAAATAGTAAAAATGGATTTAAGTACAAATAGTACAGAGGTATTGTTCACTGAAAAAAATTCCTATCCCAATGATATTATTTCTACAACAGATGAAAAAATATATATGTTCAGTACTATTTCAAATGATGATGGCACACAAACTTACTTGATAAGATATTATAATTACCTTTCTAATAAGATGGATATTTGTGTATCAAAGAAGTCAAGTGATGGGGAACGCATAGAAGCATTTGCTTGTAATAACGGAAACTTATATGTAATAGTATCAAAATTTAATAACGTAAATATAGAGATATATGATTATTATGGTAATCTTGTTAAGACAATATATTTTGATGATGAGCTGATTGATAATATATTGAGTAATGGAATTGTTCAATTTTATTGTTTGGGTGATTATGTTTATTTGAGAAACTATTCCGACTATGGAGCAATCGGGAAAATTGAAGATAGTCATGTGAAGTCGCTGCTTCTTTCAAAGCAATTACGCATTGCCTATAACAATAAAAACACTAATGATTTGTACTATGCTTTCTTTATTAGGGAAAGCAATGAAGTTTACATTTTGGACACCCAAAATGATGTACTGAACAAGACGGTTTTAGACTTGTCAAAAGATGAAAGTATTCGTAATGCTATTTCAGACGGAAACAAGATAGTAATTAGCGTTTTGGATGAAAGCAATGATACAAATTTTGATACAAAGGAAACTATAATAGTCAATATTGTAGACTTCTTAAATTGAATAGAACGATAAATTTCATTTTGTCAAACTGAACACAACAACTTAATACCAAAAAACTGACTCGAAATCTATTATTCTTTCGTCGGCAAGGTAGAGTCGCCCGACGCATAAAGCCCGACCTGTCCGGCAGTCAGCCGGATAGGGAATGGCAAAATTTTTAACACTTCTTTATCTTACATGAGCAAAGCTAAAAGAGCTGTTTGATGACCCGGAGCATGGTGATCGTGGAGCGAGACTCCGCAACTTGAATAATTGGAAAGCCGGAAACTATGTCTATGAAAAATTGGGAAATTCAGCGCAAGAGAAGGCAAAAAGTTTGAATGAGGGGGAAGGATTTAATGAGGAAATTTAGTCGAGAAGCCGAACAGATCATGATTGAACGTTTTGGAAAAGACGCAATTATAGCATTGGCAACAACAGAAAATGGAACGCCTTATGTGCGATATGTAAATGCCTATTACGAAGATGGTGCATTTTATATCATTACCCATGCCCTCTCAAATAAAATGAAACATATAAAAGATAACTCTGTCGTTGCAATCGCCGGCGAATGGTTTACAGCGCATGGGAAAGGTGTTAGCCTGGGTTATTTCAGAAAAAAAGAGAATTGTGTGATTGCTGAAAAGCTGAAAAAGGTCTTTGTAGAATGGATCGATAACGGCCATACTGATTTTGACGATAAAAACACCATCATTCTGCGTGTGGAATTAACAGATGGCCTGTTGCTCTCGCATGGTACAAGATATGAGTTTTAAGTTTTCAAATTTCCTGCTTTGCTATGTCGAGTATTATCAGAGCTTGTCATGAATATTTGCAGGCAGGTTGTTTAAGGAGGCTCCATGAAAGGATTTAACCGACCAAATCAATTATTTTCCCTCTGCGGTTTGAATTGCGGGCTTTGCCCCATGTTCTTGAATAAAAACTGCCCTGGCTGCGGCGGCGGTGAAGGAAATCAGTCGTGTAAAATTGCAAGGTGCAGTATAGAGCATGGCGGTGTTGAATATTGTTTCCAATGCAATGAATACCCTTGCGAAAAATACGATCATATTGACGATTTCGATTCCTTTATAACACACCGAAACCGAAGATCTGATATGGAAAAGGCCAAACGCTTTGGGATAGACGCTTATAATGCAGAGCAGACGGAGAAGGCCAACATTCTGGAGGTTTTATTATCCAATTATAATGATGGCCGCAAAAAGACACTCTTTTGTGTAGCCGTCAACCTGCTGGAACTGCAAGAGCTGCAAACGGTACTTAGAGAAATTGATCGTAAACCTGACATGGAAACAATGACGCTCAAAGAAAAAAGCGCCTTTGTTGCTGGATTACTGCAGGATGCAGCGGCAACGAAAAATATCAGCTTAAAGCTCTGTAAGAAAAAGGGTTAATATGAATATGCTATGATTCTTATAGGTGAACGGAACAGCGATACGGAAAGCAAAATTTTTGATAGGAGAATAAACATGAGCGGGATTCATCAAATAAAATGCGGTAATGTTAATTGCTATATTATCGAGAATGGAACAAATGGAATATTAGTGGACACTGGAAAAAAAGAATTTTTTGAAAAGGTAATTGAATCATGTAAATTTTACAATGTCAAACTGATTGTCCTGACCCACGCACATTTTGACCATGCCGAAAATGCCGCCCAAATATCGGACGTATTAGGAATTCCCATCGGAATGAATGAGAACGATTGCAATTTGATCCAATCGAACACAAACCAATCGTTATCTGCTGCAAATATTTTGGGGAAGATCGTTCTATCGGCATCCCTTAAAGAGTTTTCAGTTCGTTCAATGCCAGAATTTAAACCTAATGTATTATTGCATAATGATGACAGCTTATCCGACTACGGAATCGACGCACATATCATTTCTTTACCGGGACATACGGATGGTTCCATTGGTATTGACGTGGACAATAAACATTTGATAGTAGGTGATGCATTAATGAACATGTTTTTTCCTACGGTTTCCATGCTGTATCATAACAGGGATAATATGTTGGAAAGCGCAAGAAAGATAAGCAGTTTAGGCAATAGAATGATATATTTTGGTCATGGCAAACCAGTAGCTAATAAGCAGTGGATAAAATGATACAATATCAAAAGCCTTCCCGCAAGCGCGACCGCTGCTAATGGCAGCCGGGCTTACGGCAACTAGCGCAATAGAAAAACACTGCAATCTTGAAAAGACTATATTACCTAATAATAGCTAAAGTAATTCCTTGTAAGTCAAAAGGCGGTTGAAGTGTAAATTTATACTTGCTACAATAATAGGCAGGTGGTGAAACGATGTTTCGGATAGGAGAATTTTCAAAGCTGACACAGGTATCTATTCGTATGCTCCGCTATTATGACGAGGTGGGCATTTTGAAGCCAGCGGAGGTTGACAAGTGGACGGGACACCGACTTTATTCAGTGGAGCAAATACCACATCTAAATAAAATCCTGTATTTGCGGGATAGTGGGCTGAATGTTTCAGAAATCGCGCTTGCCCTGACGCTGGACGAGCAATCACTCCTTGCGCAGCTTGACAAAAAGCGCATAGAGATAGAAAATGCAATACAGGCCGAACGAGAAAAACTGCGGAAGATTGAACTTGCAAAAAGTGAAATACAGGGTGGCAAAGGAGAACTGCACTATAATATCT
>ERZ791934.1964-NODE-1964-length-15741-cov-3.746526_pt1 | contig 15741 bp, 11 predicted proteins | sample MGYA00510125_ERZ791934 | MGnify/ENA primary metagenome ERZ791934 (study PRJEB30046, sample SAMN00993240) | human gut metagenome | study: EMG produced TPA metagenomics assembly of the A metagenome-wide association study of gut microbiota in type 2...
GATTCCTAACTTGTTGGTAAATGGAGCATCCGGTATTGCAGTTACACCGCGCAGGCGCTGGGCTGCATTCCCGCCAACGGGAACCTGCTGCGGAAAATCCACCTTCCGTCTTATCTGTTCTGTCTCGCTACGGTGGGGGTCAATGGGTTTACCCTGCTGTTGTCCATCATACCGCTGCTGGGGGTTTGTCTGCTGGTGGGGGTGCCGGTTTCCTGGTACTGGCTGCTGATTTCGGCACCACTGCTGTATACGGTGATTTTTACCACCGGCCTGTCCCTGCTGCTGGCAGCGGTGGGGGTGTTTTTCCGGGATATGGCCTATCTCTACGGCATCGTTACAACGGTGTGGATGTACCTGACTCCCATGTTCTACCCGGTGACGATTATTCCCCGGCCGTACCGCTTTTTGTGGGAGCTGAACCCCATGTTTCACTATACGGAAATTCTCCGGAATCTGGTGTTATACCAGACCATGCCGTCGGAGCGGTCGCTGCTCATTGCGGGAGCCTACAGCCTGCTGACGCTGGCGGCAGGCATCCATGTTTTCAGAAGCTGTCAGGATCGGTTCTATGTCCATTTATAGCCGGAAAAGGAGGGTGATGTCAATGCCGGTAATCGAAGTGGAGGATGTCTCCATGATGTTCCGTCTGAGCCGCGGGAGGGAAGTCCGGGTCAAGGAATATCTGCTGAATCTGGCTCGGGGCAGGTTGTCTTATGAGGAGTTCTGGGCGCTGCGGAATGTGTCCTTCCGGCTGGAAAGAGGGGAATCTCTGGGGCTGGTGGGAACCAATGGCTCGGGAAAATCCACTTTGCTCAAGCTCATTGCCGGAATTATGCGCCCCACCTGTGGGACGGTCCGGGTACAGGGCTCCATTGCACCCCTGATTGAAATCAACGGCGGATTTGACCGCACCCTTTCCGGGCGGGAGAACATCTATCTGGCCGGCGCCATGCATGGCCACACCCGGGCATATATGGACAGCCGTTTTCGGGAGATTGTGGATTTTGCGGAGCTGTGGGAGTTTATCGACGTGCCGGTGGCGGGCTATTCTTCGGGAATGCTGTCCCGGCTGGGATTCGCCATTGCCACCCTGTCCGACGCGGATATCGTCATCGCCGACGAAGTGCTTTCCGTGGGGGACGCCCGTTTCCGCCAGAAGTGTGAGGCCCGGATGTCCGAAATGCTTCGGGAAGGGGTAACCATCCTGTTTGTGTCCCATTCCGCCGCACAGGTGCAGAAAATCTGCCGCCGAGCCATCTGGCTGGACCGGGGACAGGTGCGGATGGACGGCCCTTCCGGGGAGGTGTGCAGAGCTTATGAAACCCGATGAAAAGAAAGTACTGTTCTGTGCTTCCCGCACGTCCCACTTGGCCCGGTTTCATCAGCCGTATCTGACGGCCTTTGCCCGGATGGGCTGGCAGGTGGATACCGTGTCTCAGGGAAAGGAAGAACTGGGAGACGTATCCGGACAATTCCTTTTGCCTTTTCATAAATCCTGGATTTCCCCCGGGAATCTTTCCACCCTGTTCCGATTGACCCGGCTGCTGCAAAAAGAGCGGTATGACCTGCTCATCGGACACACCACTCTGGCCTCCTTTCTTCTGCGGACAGCGGCGGTGCTTTCCCGGCAGAAATACAGCCGGCTGGTGCAGGTGTGCCACGGCTATCTGTTCCGGGACGATGATTCTTTCCGCAGCCGTCTGTACCGAAGCTGTGAGCGGGTCTTTCATAAGCGGGTAGATTGTCTGCTGGTGATGAACGGGGAGGACGAGGCCATTGCCCGAAAATACCGGTTTTGCCGGATCATCCACCGGATTCCCGGTATGGGGCTGGAGCTTCGGAAGCTGGTTCCCCAAAAGAGCGGGTCGGAGATCCGGCGGAATCTGGAAATCGGGCCGAAAGAGAAAATGCTGCTGTGTGTGGGGGAGTTTTCCCGGCGGAAAAACCAGCTCTGTCTGTTGCAGGGCTTTGCTTCCCTGCCAACGGAAGGGGTGCGGCTGGTGTTTGCGGGAGAGGGAAACCGGCTGGAAGCCTGCCGGCGCTTTGCCGCCGGGAAACAGCTGGGGGACCGGGTGCTGTTTCTGGGAGAGCGGACAGACGTACCGTCTTTGCTGGAAGCCTGTGACGGGCTGGTGACAGCCAGCCGTTCGGAAGGATTGCCCTTTTCCGTCATGGAGGCGTTGGCCATGGGGAAACCGGTGATTGCCTCAGAAGTGAAAGGACACCGGGAGCTGGTGGAAAACGGGAAAACCGGGCTGTTGTTCCGACTGGAAACGGAACAGGAGCCGGCAGAAACCCTGACTCGATTTCTGCGAACACCGGCGGAGCACTGGCAGAAAGCCGACATGACCCCCTGGCTGCTGGAAACGGTGCAGGGACAGGTCATGGCGGAGTATCTGAAAGGGGGAACAACGGAGTGAAGCTTGGAAAAAAAGCCCGGAAGGGATGCGCCGTGATGCTGGCGGCGATCTGGCTGTCATGGGGAGCGTCCGCGGCTGTCACAGGACTGGAACTGTCCCAGACGGAGATTCAGCTGGACCCGGGGGAAACCATGGAGCTGACGGTTCGGGCCTTGCCGGAAGGGTCAGCGCTGCCCCCGCTGGTGTTTACGTCATCGGATGAACAGGTGGCGGCCGTGCTGCCCAGCGGAACCGTACAGGGCGTAGACGGGGGAGAGGCTGTGATTACCGTTTCCACCCGGGACGGACGGTTTTCGGCCCGGTGTGCAGTTTCCGTATCCGGAAAGGAAAGCAGCCAGTACAGCTGGTTGATTCTGGCGGTGGAGGGGCTGCTGTTTTTCGGTGGAACCGGAGCCTTTGCCCTGTCCTATCGCCGGTTTATCCGGGAAAAGACCCGCCGGGAGATGGAGGGAAGGAGGAAACAGGCATGAACTGGAAAATCTGTTTGAAAGCCCGTTTGCTTCCCAAAAACGCGGGAAAGGAAATCCCCCTGTTTTTATCGGAGAGGGAGTCTCCGGATACACGGCTTTTTCCCTATGAAACCGTGTCCTTTGATCTGTTTGATACGCTGGTTTTCCGCAGTGTACGGGAACCGGCGGCGGTATTTTCGGTGGTGGAAAACACCTTGCAGCGCCCCGGCTTTGCACAAAAGCGGAAAGCGGCAGAAGCCCGGGCCCGGCAGGAAAAGCACCGGCGTACCGGCAGCTGGGAGGTGACCTTTGGGGAAATCTACCGCTATCTGGACAACGATCCGGAAGCCATGGAAACCGAACTGGCGGCAGAGCTTGCCCTATGTCACCCCGATCCGGTCACAGCTACCCTTTGGGAAGCGGTGGGGAGACAGGGGAAGCGCCGGGTCATCACCTCGGATATGTACCTTCCCGGGGAAACCCTTGCCCGGATTCTCCATCACTGCGGGTTCCAGGGTTGGGAAAAGCTGCTGGTATCCTGTGAATATGGTGTTTCCAAGGCGGACGGCGGCCTGTTTCAGGTGCTTCGCCGGGAAGTAGGGACAGGAGCGGTACTGCATATCGGCGATCACTATGAGTCCGACGTGCTTTCTGCCCGGAAAAACGGGCTGGATGCAGCCTGGTACCGCCGTGAACAAGTCCAAAAATCAGTTTTTTACGCCCCTCATGGGGCAGAAAGGAGGCAGGCATGAAGAAAACGGAAGAGGGGCTTCCCCTGCTGTCGGTGATCGTGCCCGTGTACAATACGGAGGACTATCTGGCCCGCTGTCTGGAAAGTATCCTGTGTCAAACAACCCGGAATCTGGAGATTTTGGTGGTGGATGACGGTTCCACGGACCGCTCTCCGGAAATTGCGGAAAAATATGCCGCTCAGGACCCGCGCATCCGGCTGCTGACCCATCCGGAAAACCGGGGATTATATCACGCCCGGATCACCGGGGTCAAGGCCTCCACCGGCGCCTATATCGCCTTTGTGGACAGTGACGACTGGGTATCCGGGGATTTTTTCCGGGAGCTGGAAGAGCGGGCGGTAGAAACCGGCGCAGACATGGTGGTGGGAAAGGTTGTCCACGAGGACGAAAAGGGATACCGGTATTTTCACAACGCCTATAGCTCCATGACCTTTGAGGGACTGGAAGGGAAAAAGGCCACCGAGGAATACTGGCGGCAGGAGGGCCGGTGTTTTTTGTGGCACACGGTCTGGAACAAGCTCTATGCCCGCAGCTTGTGGGAAAAGGCCCTGCCCATTCTGGAAAAGCAGACCCGCCGTCTGGTGATGACCGAGGATTTTGTATTCTCTTCGGTGCTGTTCAATTTTGTGGAAAAGCTGGCAGACGGGAAATACGGCTGTTACTACTATTTTCAGCACTCCGGCGCTTCCACCAGTCTGAAAGGCGGCGCTGCCAAGCTGGAAAAAAACCTGCTGGATCTGGGAACGGCCTTCCGGTTTGTTCGGCGGTATCTGCGCAGCGGGGAATACCGGATGGAGGCAGAACCGTCCTTTTTGAAATGGCGGGAGCTGTACGCCTATTTCTGGTTTGAAAATATCCGCAGAAGCGAGATTTCCCGGGAGGAACGGAAAGACCTGACCACCCTTCTGTGCCGTCATCTGGAACAGGACGACCCGGAAATCAAAGTCCCGGACGCATCCTGGTTCTATCGGCTGACCACGGCCTTTGACGATCGGTATATCCGTCTGGCAAAAGCCATCGCGTCGCCCCGGGTGCGCTGTGTCAGCTTTGATATTTTTGATACGGCGGTGGTGCGTCCCTTCTATCGGCCTACCGACCTGTTTTTGCTGATGGAAGAGGAGTTTCACCGGCTGGTTCCGGACGAAAGCCGGGGCTTTGGATTTTTGCGGGTCATGGCGGAACGGGAGCTTCGCCGGAAAACCATTTATTGTTCCAAACCGGTTCGGGAAGAGGTAACGCTGGAACAGATTTATCAGGAGCTGGAGGAGTCTGCGGGCCTTTCCTCCGAAGTTGCAGCCGCCATGATGGAGTTGGAGTGCCGTCTGGAAATCCGCTTTTGCAGAGTCCGGAAAAGTATCCGCAATCTCTATCAAATGGCGCTGGCCTGCGGCAAAAAAATCTATTTCACCACCGATATGTATTTGCCACGTCAGACTATAGAAGCCATTTTGACGGGGAACGGATATGGAACCTATGAGGGATTGCTGATTTCCGGAGAGGTGAACCGCACCAAGCGCACCGGCAGCCTGTTTGAGGTGCTGCTGACAGAAAGCGGTGTTTCCCCGGGAGAGATTTTTCATATCGGGGACAGCTGGGCTTCGGATGTGGAATCTCCCCGGAAATATAAGCTCCATTCCGCTTTTTACCCGGCGCCGGTGGAGTGTCTGCAATACAATATTTCCGATATCCCCACCACTCATTCCTGCTGTCCTTATACGGAACCGTCGGGCAGTATGATTAATTTGGAAAAGTCCATGGAATATCTGGGAACCCGGACAGCGCTGGCGGTCGCTTCGCTGGAGCTGTACGACATGCCCTTTGTCAGCTTCCATCCGGGAACGGAAATCAACGGAGACCCCTGCTTTCTGGGCTACTATCCCTTGGGAATGCACCTGCTGGCGGTAGCACGTTGGCTGGCGCTGGACAGTACCCGGCAGGGATATGAAACACTGGCCTTTATCGCCCGGGATGGCGACCTGCCCATGCGCGCCTATGAAATTCTGCGGAAACAGGTACCGGAAGCGCCGGTTCCCCGCTATCTCTATACGTCCCGGAAAGCCGGGATGGCCTGCGGCGTATTTTCCGGAAAAGAATTGGCGGGGCTTTCGGGACATCTCAATCTTTCCGCCTGTACGCCCCGTCAGTTTATGGCCATGCTGGAACCGGTGCTGCTGCCGGATACTGCGGATCATTGGGAAAAGCAGGGAATGGATCTGGATGAACCCTTTGAAAATTATGACAGCTTTCAGCGGACTGCTGCTGCACTGGCGGAGTACGGTTGGGATGAAGAGGGAGCAGACCACTATCGCCGGAGTGTAGCCGGATATTTTGCCGGTTTGCTCAAGGGAAAATCCGCGGTGTTTGACATCGGCTACAGCGGCAGAACACAGGAAATGCTGACCCGATTGTTGGGCCGTCCCATTGACGGGTATTATATCCACGAGAATGACGAGTCCTGTGCGTGCCGTCAGGAGCGGGACGGATTTGTCATCCGCAGCTTTTATGACTACACTCCCTCCATCACCGGTGTGGCCCGGGAGCTGCTGTTTTCCCGCTATGCGCCTTCCTGTGTCGGATACCGCATGGAAGGAGAGACAGCCGTACCGGAATTTGAGCCGGAGGAATTCCGGTATCCGGTGTGGTTCCTCATGACCTGGATTCAGCAGTCGGCACTGGATTTTGTGGAGGATTTCTGTCAGTGCTTCGGCCCGTATCTGTCCCGGATGCATATGCGGCCCATGGAGGTTTCCTATCCTTATGAATATTTCCTCCACACCCTCACAGAGTCAGATGCCCATCTGCTTGACTGCTGCCGGTTTGAAGATGATTTGTGGGCAGGCAGTACCTTCTGTCTCAGCGAGCAGTGGAAAACCGACATTGCCTATCATCGGATTGTGCCTTTTTATAAAGTGGTAGACCGGGAACGGTTCCAGCCGGTTCCGGAAACCAGAGAAGAACGGCGTCAGGAGCGATATGGGGAGGATCTGTCTCACTGGTTTTTCATGAAACAGGGAATCCACCGGAAAAGTCTGCTTTCCAAAGCGGCATACTGGTGGGCGGTAGACCGTTCTTCCTTCCGGAATCGGGCCCGGAAACACCTTTCCCGAAACAGAAAGGAGGGGGAAGGCCATGAGTGAAACCGCTAGAATTGCCATTTTTTCAGAGGCATTTGATACAAAAGGGCAGGACCGGGAAACCTGTCTGGCGAGGGTTGGCCGGAATACCGGAAATCTGGCGTTTTTCCGGGGAATTCAAAAGCTCTTCCAGCCGGATTTTCTCCGTCCCAAGCTGGGACTTTCGGAAGATCCCGAAAAGCTGGCTTCGTACAGTGCCTTTCTCACCACGGACCTGATCTGGATTACCCAGAACCAGCGCTATGAGTCCACAGAGCGAATTCTGGATCGGATTGGGGACAGGCCGCTGATTCCCGTTTCCATTGGCTTGCAGTGCCGGGGATATGAGGTGGATTTCCAGCTGCACCCTGATACGGTTCGGCTGCTCCATCGTTTGGAAGAGCGGTGTGTTATGGGCGTCCGGGGGAATTATACGGCGGAAATTCTGTCCCGGTATGGACTGCGGAATTTTCAGGTTATCGGCTGTCCATCGGTATTTTTTCGAGGGGAATATGCCTTTGACAGCCGCCAGCCTCCCACGCCGGAAACCACTGTGTGTAATTACAAAACCTTCTGGGGCGGATTTCGTCCCGGAGAGCTGACTTTTCTGGAATACTGCCGGAAATATCAGCTGGCTTTTGTGGAGCAAACCTGTCAGACTGTGGAGGAAGTTCTGGGAGAGAAAAGCGGTCCGTATCAGGAATGGCTCAACCGGAAGAAGCAGCTCTTCTTTTCACTGGAAGAATGGGACCGTTTTTTACAGCAGTTTTCCTTCTGTCTTGGGATGCGGATTCATGGGAATGTACTGGCTATGCAGAACGGGGCAAAGGCGCTGTATCTGGTTTCCGATTCCCGTACTCGGGAGCTGACAGAATTTTTCCATTTTCCGTCTTTGGAAATTGGGGAATTTGACCCGGAAAAATCTCTGGAGGCATATTGGGAAATGGCCCGGTATGAGGAGTTCACAAAGTTGTTTCCCCAAAAGAAAGAGAATCTGCGGGAGTTTGCCCGGAAAAACGGGCTGGTATTGAATTTGACGTAAAACAAAAAGGACAGCTTGGTGGCTGTCCTTTTGTTGATGAATACTCTAAATCTTATTTAATCCAGTTCAGCTTGCCAATGATGGGAAGTTCTTTGGCTTTTCCCCGAACAGCGTTGACGATGCCCAGAACAGCCAGCGCCAGAATGGGCAGCGACAGCAGGAAAACCACTGCGCTGATATACCAGGGAGTGGCAGAATAGGTAATGGGAATTCCCATGACATACTGTGTATGGGGGACTTTGATGAGCATCAGCAGAAAACTGAGAACGCTGTATGCAATATCCACAATCAGCAGGGTCATTCCCTGTTTGGCATGAAACCGGGTATAAGGGGAGTTGGGGGCAGCAAACCACGGAATCAGAACCAATAGTCCCAGATAGGACAGAACCGCCATTACGGTGCTGTTCTGAATGTCCTGGGGATCATATTCCGCCGTATGATCCTCGGTATCCAGAAATGCTTTCACGGAATCGGGCATCTGGCTCGGTGCTTTGGGCGGTTGATAATCGGTATTATAAGGTGTCTGCTGAGAATTGTCCGGAGTAAAGCTGTCCGGTTGGAAAGGGTTATTGGGCTGTTGGGGAGCAGGTGGCACCGGTGCTCCGCAGGATGCGCAGAAGTTGGCGCCTTCCGGTAGATGATTGCCGCACTTTTCGCAGAATGGCATGGGATTTCCTCCTTTGATGTCGTATCTGTGGGAAAAAAGTTTTCCTGAATACACTATAGCATGTTTCGAAGGGGATGGCAAACAGATTTCACCAAAATACAGCCGGAATCTCCGGGAGTTTTGGTTGTCATTTGGAAATCACCGTGGTATACTGAAAACAACTTGGAAATAAAGGGGTTGTCGTTCGTGTTGCGTGTATATCGATCCAAAAATTCATCCTTGTGGATGTCCATTCTTTATATCGTTGCCGGCGGAGCGCTGCTGCTGTTCCCGGGAATCAGCGTCAACGTTTTCTGTTGGGCCATAGGTGCTTTGCTGATGGTGTATGGTCTGGTATATCTTTTCCGTGGCTGGAGACTGAAAAAGGCCCAGGTGTCTGCTGACGGAGAACTGGTACTGGGATTGCTCACTCTGATTATCGGGCTGCTGTTTTTGTCTGTGCCCAAACTGCTCCTGTCCATTCTGCCATTTTTACTGGGGTTGATTCTCTTTCTCACCGGTCTGGGAAAAATCCCCATGATGCGTCAGGCATTTGCCCTTCACAGCCGCCGGAAATGGCTGTTCCTCATCGACATGCTGGTGCCTTTAGTGCTGGGAGTCATTCTGCTTTTCAATCCCTTTGGACTGGTTACCGCTATGATTTCCTTTTTTGGAATTTGTCTGATTCTGGTGGGAATCCTGGATCTTTCCGGCGTGCTTTGCGGCGGCGATCTCTTTCAGTGACTGATTTCCTCGAGAATTTTTGAATATTCGGATATAAAACCGCCCTTCTGTCGTTTTGCAGACGTCAGAAGGGCGGTTTTTGTGTACAGTGGAGAAAATGAGAGAGAAGAGAGAAAGACAGAAGAAAGTCACTGTTTCAAATCCTCACTGATTTTTTTCATGGAATCAGTCGGGCTGATGCCGATGATTTTTTTGAAGATACGCGAAAAATAATTATAGTCGCTGTATCCTACCTCAAACGCAGCTTCTGTCACCGACATACCGGTTTCAATCAGGGAAATAGCCCGGTAACAGCGAAGCCGGTTGATATAACGGGTGATGGTGCAGCCGGTATGCTTTTTGAAAATCTGACAGAGATAACTCTTGGTCAGTCCGGTTTCTTTCGCCAGGGTTTCCAGAGAAATGGCGCGATTGTAATTGTGCGAGATATAATTCAGCACATGGCGCGTATAGCGAAGGGAATTGTCATAGGTGGTGAGGGTTTCCATGTTTTCCGGAATGTGAAAATACTTTTGAAAGATAACACTGATTACCTAAAGCAGCAGCCCTTTCACTGCGATTTCATAACCAAATTCCTGTTGATGATATTCACGGATAATCTCGTCCATCAACTGACATAGCCGGCTGTCCTGATGAATGAAGCTGTCAAAGTTCTGGGCATAGATTGTCAGCGCGTCACGATATCGGGAAAGCCGCATGTTTTTGTGTTCCTTTAAAAGCCAGTCCAAATCAACTTGTATGACATAATAATGAGTACCGTCTTCAAATTCCAGTGCGTGATGGGGTTCACACCAATTGGCAAAAAAGAGGTCATGGGCATACATCCATCCGGCCTGGTTTCCGCAGTTTAACCGAATTCCGCCGGAAAGAATGTATTGAAATTCCAGTTCTTCATGCCAGTGCATGGACCAGTCGCTGATGGTGATATCAATTTTCTGGTTCGTTCGTTCTACAATTCGAATGGGCAAATCCCATTCGGGCAGCGGAGGCTGCCAGTAATAAATTTGATTTGGCACAACCAAATCCCTCCCTTTAACGGACAATGCGATCATGGATTCATGGACATTTTCGCGTTTTCCGGAGCAATTGTCAAGCCTTTTTATGAAGTTGGCTGGATTATTGAAATTTTGTGCTACTCCGTTTTCAAAACTGTGCTATGATAAAGCGTTTTTTTGTTTTACTATGAACCTGTAGAAAAACGGTTGACATGTATTACGTATTTGTGCATTTTGTCATAACAAATCATGAAAATGAATGCATGTCCAATTTAAAAACGGAGTTACCGGGAGGTGAAAAAACAAAAATCAGAGACAGGTAAGCTCAAAGTAAGAGTAAGGAGGACGTTTATGAAAAACAAATATGGAAAAAGGATTATCGCTCTGTTTCTGGCACTTGCGCTGGGAAGCTCAGCATTTTCCGGAATGACTTTTCCAGTTTCTGCACAGACAACCGATGAAGGCGGTTCTCAGGCAGAAGCAAAAAGCAGCAGCTCTTATGAACCATGGGAACATGGCTATCGGTTTGTGGATGTTCTGAATTTTGATCCTTCAACCGACAATTATTCCAAAGAACTGAGAGCACGCGTGCCGCTGCAGGAGCGCAATGAGGCGTTTGCAGCCACGCAGGCCAATCCCGATTTGACCACAGATGCACAGCTGTATGTCATTTCGTCCGGCGATTATCGTTCCACGGATGTATCGGAAGCCCCCTGGAACGGCAACCAGTCTTATGATGACTTTTCCTACAATGCTTACAAGTTCTGGCAGTATACTGACCTGATTGGTGCCGGCGGACGTCCTACATCCGGTATTGATGTGGGAAGTGTTGATAAGGAATACGGTACAACGACCATTCCCACCGTTGCAACAATCAACGCTGCACACAAAAACGGCGTTATGGCACTGGGCGAATATTTTGTTCCCAGAACACCCCTGTACACGGAAGAATGGCTGTACAAGGATGAAAACGGCAATTTCCCCTATGCACAAAAGCTGATTGATATCATGAATTATTATGGTTTCGACGGCTACTTTATCAATCAGGAAGAGAGAATTGATGCCTCTTATGTGCCGTTGTTCCGTGAGATGCTGAAGTGGATGCGCGATCAGGGATGCTATATCCAATGGTATGATTCCATTACCGATGGCGGCTATATTTCCTATCAGAATGTGTTCAACTCCACTAACAGCAACTGGATCTGGAACGAGACCAATGGCCGTGTAACAGATTCCATTTTCCTCAACTACTGGAACAATCCGGGCAGCATGCAGAGTTCTGCAGATCACGCCATCAGTTTGGGTCTGGACCCCCATGAGGTTGTGTACTATGGTGTAGAAGGCGGCCAGTGGAGATGGAGCAAGGACCTGGATGGCCTGCGGGATGAAACCGGCAACTCCATTCTGAGCTTTGCCATCTGGGGCAGCCATTTCTATCGTGAGCAGTACGGCAGAGACGGCAACAAGCGCTATCAGGCAGCTTATCAGTGGCAGAATGAAGAGCGCGAGCGTATGTATTTCACCGCTCCTTCCGAATATGTCAATGACTACAGCAGTGTAGACCGTCCTGACGTGGAAGTAACGGATACCGCATTCAAGGGATTCTCCCGCTATATCGCAGAACGTTCCGTCATTAATGGAACCACCTTCAATACCGATTTCAATAACGGCCATGGTATGCAGTATTTTGAAAACGGTGAAATTTCCCGCGATATGGAATGGACTAACGTCAACCTCCAGGACATTCTTCCCACCTGGCAGTGGTGGGTGGAAACCACCGATGACAATCTGCTGAATATGGATTGGGATTATGGTCCCAAGCAGGAAAAGATGATGAGTGACGGCTCCATGTCTACCTTCGACTTTGAGCAGGTAGGCGCATACAACGGTGGTTCTTCTCTGGCCGTTTATGGCGCTGTACAGGGCAGCCAGTTTGTGAACCTGTACAAGACCGATCTGGACGTCACTGCTGACAGCAGTATTTCCTTTACCTATAACAAGCCTTCCGCTGATGACAGCTCTGCTATGCAGCTGGGCCTGATCTTCAAGGATCGCCCCGAAGAGAAGGTTCTCCTTCCCATCGAAGAGTCCGGTAAGCAGACCGACGGCTGGAAGACCGTGGACTTCTCTCTGGCAGAGTATGCCGGCAGAGAGATTGCCGCAATCGGCCTGGAAATTTCCGCTTCCGAAAAGGTTGACGCTTATCAGGTAAACCTGGGCGGCCTGAAGGTCAGCGACGGCAAGACTTATACCCCCGACGCTCCCACCGGTCTGGTGCTTGACAGAGAGTTTGATTCCACTGGTGAAATCCAGCTTTCCTGGGACATCAATGAGAATTACGACGAAGTGCAGCTGTATCGCATTTACGCGGAATATGCCGACGGTTCCGAACGTTTCGTAGGCGGCGCGTATACGGACAACTACTACATCGAAACTCTGGAAAATCCCGAAGAGATTACCGCTCTGAAACTGTATGCTGTGGGTCCTGACGGCTCCATGAGCGACGCTGCTTCCGTTCCCATGAATACCGGCAAGCAGGTTTCCGATATCAAGGCAGCCAGCGGCGACAATCAGCTGACAGTTACCTGGGCTGACTCTGACGAAGAGTATCAGAGCGTGAAGGTTGAGCTGTCCTACTGGTACAGTGAAAAAGAAAATCCGGAAGCCATTACTGTCGAAAAGGGCGCCGGAGAAGCTGTGTTTGACATTCCTCTGGAAGACGGCAGCGAGTATATTCTTACTCTGACCACAATCAATGCCGACGGTTCCGAAAACGCTCCTGTAGATTATTTTGGTGAGCTGGCTGACAATTACTGCGAACCCTTTGAAGGCGAGTTCCGCCACGAGGGCAGCACTGATGACTACATTCTGACCACGCCTCCCGCAGAGGACTGGGCTGTGATGAATGTGGAAATCAACGGTTCCACTACCGAATATAAGAGAATTGGCGGACAGTCTCCTGTTGGTATTGAGATTGAAAAGACCGGTCTTCAGTATGCAGTTGTCACACTGGAAGATCGGAATGGGAATCAGTCGGCTCCCGTTACCTTCCTTTTTATTGACGGAGAGCCTATCAGTAACAATAGGGAATATACGGAAGAAATCGTACCTGATACAGAACTGCGCGAAGCCTTGCAGGAACTGTTGGGACCGACTTTTGGTGATCTGACCGGATATCAGGGTGAGCTGGATCTGTCCGGACGTCCTATCAGTGATCTGACTGGCCTGAACCTGATTGCTGGCCTGACCAGCCTGAATCTGTCCGGCACCAATATCACGACTCTGGAAAAGGGAATGCTCCCCAGCGGTCTGACTTCTTTGAATCTGTCCGGCTGTGAAAGCCTGACTGCCATTCAGGACGGCGCTATCGCCGGCATTACCGGTCTGAAGACCCTTGATATCTCCAACTGCACTGCACTGGAAACCCTGTATCTCAATGACACTTCCAAGGATCTGGCCATTACCATGGATGGAACCACCGCTGTGAAGACTCTGTCTTTGACCGGCACTGCAAAGACCACCTTTGATATCAGTGCCCTGACAGCTTTGACTCACTTCTATGGCAATAACAGCGAACTGGAAACCCTGACCACTGCAGAGGCATCCGCCTATGCAGCAGCTGAAACCTTTGACCTGAGCGGCAGCCGTTTTGACATGACCGCAGGCACCGCAGAAGGCGATTTCGTTCGCGGTTTCACAGAAGGCGTTGCAGTTTATAACGGACAGCGTCCTGTTATCTATTTCGCAGAAATTCCCGAAAGCCTGAAAGTAACGCAGGAGAAACGCGGTACTCTGCGTACGATGGATTATTTTGAGGCTTACTATGAGAATGCAAAGACCGTCCGTGGTACTCTGATTGCCGACATGACCGATTTGACATGGGTTGCGGAGGACTATGATCTTCAGGGCAAAGCAAGTGTTCCCGAGAAGGTTTATGCAGAGATCTTTGACGAAGAGGGCAACCAGGTGAACCTGCCTGACGATGCTGAACTGCCGGAGGTTGATACCGAAACCAACGTTGCTCTGGATGCAAGAGTTCTGGGCGGAAGCGGCCAGAACAATGGCGAAGAGTATACGAAGCTGTTTGATGGATCTACCGATACGAAGTGGTGCACCAGTGGCTATAGTGGCTGGGCAGCATTCGCCCTTCCCGAAGCCGAGGAAATCGGTAAGTGGATCAGCTATCATGCCCAGAATATTGGTGAGCCGGCCGCTTACAATACCGAGGACTTTGAACTGCAGGTATTGAATACGGAAGCAATTGGCATGACGGAAGAGGAATTCCTGGCTTCTGACAGTGCAACCAGCTATTCGGTTCTTGCCAATAATGCAAACTGGATTACCATTGACCATGTTACGGAAAATACCGCTCAGACAGTTGAACGCAATATGGAATCTCCGGTGGCAGCACAGGTATACCGTTTGAAGATTAACAGATCTATCAACGGAAACCAGTATGAAGCCATTCGTTTCCACGAGCTGGAGATGTATCGTGCAGATCCCACTCCCAAGGACTATGAAGGCATTCTGAAGCTGGACAACACCGACACCTTCACCGTGAACTTTGTGAAAAATGCCAAGACTCTGGCTACTATGGATGTCATCGTTCGTGAAGCTGTTGACAAGACTTTCCTGCAGAAGACTTATGATTATGCAGCTGCACAGGATATCAGCGATTTGATCGACAGTGTAAAGGCTTACTATGAACAGGCTCTTGCCGAAGCAGAGGCAGTGCTGAACAACGAAGACGCAACCAATGCAGACGTCAGTGCTGCACTGGATAAGCTGTTCAACGCCGTTTGGATGCTGGACTTTGTGAAGGGTGACAAGACCAACCTGAAGATGCTTATTGATATGGCAGACGAAATGGTCCTGAATGCTGACAAGTATGTCCAGACCAACTGGCAGCAGTTGCTGGATGCACTGGAAGCTGCAAAGGCCGTTTATGAGGACGGAGACGCCATGGATCAGGACATTCAGCCTGTGGCAGAAGAACTGCTCAATGCCATTCTGGCCCAGCGGTTTAAGGCTGACAAGTCCAATCTGGAAGAGCTGATTAACAAGGCATCCGCAATTGATGTAACACTGTATACTGCAGCAAGCGTCAAGGTGTTCAATGCTGCACTGGAAGCTGCAAATCTGGTACTGGAAGATGAAACGCTGAGCGAAGAGGATCAGAATACAGTCGATCAGGCTGCAAAAGAACTGAGCGATGCCATCAATGGTTTGGAGAAACTTTCCGCTGATGACACTGATACCAGCGATGAAAGCAAAGACGAGAACAAGAACGACAACAACAACAATAGCAACAACAGCAGCACCGATTCCAAAGACCCGAACAAGGGACCTGCTACGGGAGACAACACCAACTCCGCAGCATGGCTGATTCTGGCAATGTCTGCTGCCGCTGCACTGGTAGTACTGCAGAGAAAAAAGAGAAACGCAGTGAAGTAATCTGACAATTTACAAGAAGACTTCAAACGTTTTCACTGCATACTGAAAACAACAAAGGCACGCTCCCTCTCTTGAACCGAACCAGTAAAAACGGACAATAGACAAAAGGCCCCCTAGTGTAGGAAA